>Ga0206978_1200_pt2 | contig 11599 bp, 13 predicted proteins | sample Alteio_BWMinCont_21_FD_153477 | JGI IMG/M metagenome (GOLD analysis project Ga0206978, IMG submission 153477) | Enriched cells from forest soil in Barre Woods Harvard Forest LTER site, Petersham, Massachusetts, United States -... | ecosystem: Environmental > Terrestrial > Soil > Temperate forest >...
GTACCTCGAAGGCTATGGCATTTCGAAACAGGGCATAGATTATGCTGCCGACAATGGTTTTAAACTGGTTATCGCTTTGGATTGCGGGATAAAATCGGTTGATAAAATTGCATACGCCAATACAAAAAATATTGATTTTATTATTTGCGATCACCATCTGCCCGGCAATGAGCTGCCTGCTGCGGTGGCTGTCCTCGATCCCAAACGCGCCGACTGCGAATATCCTTATAAAGAATTGTCCGGTTGTGGTATCGGGTTTAAACTGATACAGGCTTACGCGGAAAAGAATAATATTCCCTTCGAAGAAGTAAGTTGTTATTTCGATCTCGTTGCCATCAGCATCGCTTGTGATATTGTGCATATCACCGGCGAGAACCGGGTGCTGGCACATCTTGGCCTTCAAAAAATAAATACAAACCCCTGCATAGGTGTTAAAACGCTGATGGAAGTTGCGGGTAGGAGCACCAACTATACAATCTCGGATGTGGTTTTTTTACTTGGCCCCCGTATCAATGCCGCCGGGCGCATGGATGATGCTAAACATGCGGTTGCGTTATTGATTGCGACAGATGAGGAGTCGGCCAAAGAAAAAAGCTTATCAATAAATGTAAAAAATACGGAACGCAAGGGCCACGACCTATCCATAACCGATGAAGCTTTGGGAATTATTGACAATGATGAGGAACTGATCAGCCGGAAATCGACCGTAGTATTCAGTGAGCACTGGCACAAAGGGGTTATAGGTATTGTGGCATCCAGGTTAACCGAAAAATATTATCGTCCAACCATTGTGTTAACCCAATCAAATGGCCATGTGGCGGGTTCGGCGCGCTCGGTTTTGGGGTACGATCTTTATGAAGCCCTTTGCGGCTGCAGCGACCTGCTGATACAGTTCGGCGGGCACCGATACGCGGCGGGCCTTACTATGCATCCCGAAAATGTGGAAGCATTTAAAAACCGTTTTGAAGAAGTGGTAAGCGCCACCATAAAACCCGAACAATTGGTGCAGCAGATACAGATTGACGCCGAATTACGTTTAAAACAGGTAGAACCGAAGTTTTTCAGGATATTAAACCAGTTTGCACCGTTCGGCCCCGAAAATATGGCGCCCGTTTTCATAAGTAAAAATGTGTATGTTAGCGGTATTGCAGGTTTAGTGGGTGGTAACCATGTAAGGATGACGGTAATGCAGGATGATTCGCCGGGCTTTAGTTGTATAGCATTCAACCAGGCAGAGCATCTGCCCCAATTAACAAAGGATGCGCGTTTTGATATTTGTTATGCTATAGAAGAAAATATCTGGCAGGAGCGCCGGACGATACAGTTGAATATAAAAGGGATAAGATTTTAGATTTGCCCGTTTGAAAAATTGTAAATCGTAATTCGTAAATAAGAATGATCTTAAAAGCAGAAAATTTACTAAAGAAATACAAACAGCGTACAGTTGTAAACGATGTGTCATTCAACGTTTCGCAAGGCGAGATCGTAGGTTTGCTGGGGCCAAACGGCGCGGGGAAAACCACTTCGTTTTATATGATCGTTGGGCTGATAAAACCCAATGAAGGGCAGATATTTTTGGATGACGAGAACATAACCGGCAACCCGATGTACCGCAGGGCGCAAAAGGGGATCGGTTACCTGGCGCAGGAAGCATCGGTATTCCGCAAGCTTTCTGTGGAAGATAATATAAAGGCGGTGCTCGAAATGGGTACAATGACCAAAGAAAGGCAAAGCGAAAAATTGGAACAGCTGATCGACGAGTTTAGCCTGCACAAAGTACGCCGTAACCGCGGCGACCTGTTATCAGGCGGTGAGCGGCGGCGTACGGAAATTGCAAGGGCATTGGCAGCCGAACCTAATTTTATTTTGCTGGATGAGCCATTTGCCGGGGTTGACCCCATAGCTGTCGAGGAAATACAGGCGATGGTAGCCAAATTGAAGCACCGTAATATTGGCATATTGATCACCGATCATAATGTACAGGAAACCCTTTCGATCACCGATAGGGCGTACCTGCTTTTTGAAGGTAAAATATTAGAATCGGGAGTTCCGGAAGTACTTGCGGCCAACGAGATGGTGCGGAAGGTTTACCTCGGTGCGAACTTTGTTTTAAAAAGGAAAGTGTTCGCGCAAACATGATCCGGAAACTTTGTAGTTTTCATTTTACATTGCGTGCAAGAAATACGATATTTATATAAAATAGGATGTATGGCAACTGTTGACACTCTGAGAAATAACTTAATTGATAAGTTACTCGCCATTTCGAATAAAGAATACTTGCTTGCTTTAAATCACCTGGTTGAAAATAGCACTATTAATAATGAAGCGGTTAAGCTTACAGAAGAACAAGTTTTAATGTTAGAACTTAGCGATAAGGACATTGAAGCAGGTAGAATAATAAGCCAGGAACAGTTAGACAAAAATGACTTGGAGTGGCTAAAAGGAAAGTAGTTTGGACGGAAACAGCTGCCAAACAAAGGAGGAAAATTTTAAAATATTGGACGGCAAGAAACGGCTCAACTGCCTACGCTGAGAAATTGATCAAACTTATTGCTGCGAGAATCAAAGTAATTTTGATGCACCCCGAGTCGTATAAAGTCACCGTTTATCCCGAAACAAGGATTTCAGCAATGGGCCATTTTAGCATATTATACAAACTAACCGAAGATCATTAATAATTACTGCATTTTGGGATAACAGGCAAGACCCGGAAAAGCTACTGGAAATAACAAAAACTTAATCATTATCGCGGCCAACATATGACCATTTTTAACTCCGTCTTTACCTGGTTCATGAAGAAGCGTATCCACCAGATAGAGCTTTTTATGAAGTACCCAAACGAAGTGCAGGAGGAGTGGTTTGAGCAACTGATTTCCGGTGCGGAAAACACAGAGTGGGGCAAAAAATATGGATATAAAAGCATCACCCATCTCGCCCAGTTTAAGGCGCGTGTACCTATACAAAACTACGATACGCTAAAGCCGTATATCGAGCGTATGCTGAAGGGCGAGCAAAATGTGCTTTGGCCTTCGGAAATTCGCTGGTTCGCCAAATCATCAGGAACTACAAGCGACAGGAGCAAATATATCCCCGTAAGTGAAGAAGCGTTGGAAGAATGTCATTTTAAAGGCGGTAAGGACCTGCTTACCATCTATTTTAATAACCAGCCCAATTCAAAAATGTTTACCGGCAAGATACTAACGCTTGGGGGCAGCTACCAGGTGAGCCAGCTAAGTGCCGATACCTCTTTTGGCGATCTTTCAGCCGTGCTTATGAAGAATTTGCCGCTTTGGGCCGAGCTTCACAGAACGCCGCACATGGATATTGCACTGCTGGAAAATTTTGAAGAAAAGATTGAAAAAATGGCCCGCGCTACCAAGGATGTAAATGTTACCAGCCTTAGCGGGGTACCGACCTGGAATATTTTATTATTTAAACGCGTACTGGAGATCACCGGCAAAAAGAACCTGCTGGAGGTATGGCCAAACCTGGAGATGTACTTTCACGGCGCAGTTAATTTTACACCTTACCGCGAACAGTTTAAAAAACTGATCCCGAAGGATGATATGTATTACCTTGAAAACTACAATGCTTCCGAGGGCTTTTTTGGCATACAGGATACCCGCGAACATGGCGAAATGCTGCTGATGCTGGATTATGGCATATTTTACGAGTTTTTACCCTTAGAGGATATTCACAAAGAAAATCCGGATACGCTTACGTTGGATGAGGTGGTATTGGATAAAAATTACGCGCTTATCATCAGCACTAATGCCGGGCTTTGGCGCTATATGATTGGCGATACGGTACGTTTTACCTCGCTTTCGCCTTTCCGGATACAGGTGACCGGGCGTACCAAACATTTTATCAATGCCTTTGGCGAAGAAGTGATCATCGATAACGCCGAGCGCGCACTTGACGAGGCCTGCCAGCAAACCGGCGCTATTATACGCGATTATACAGCCGCCCCAATCTATTTTAACGGCGACGATTGCGGCGCCCACGAGTGGATCATAGAATTTGAAAAAAGGCCCGCCGAATTTGAACGTTTTGTGGACCTGCTGGATGAAACGCTGCGCCGCATTAACTCCGACTATGATGCCAAGCGTTTTAAAGATATGGCCCTGCGCCGCCCGATCGTACGCCGCGCCCCCGAAGGCACTTTCTTTAACTGGATGAAAGAAAAAGGTAAACTCGGGGGCCAGCATAAAGTGCCCCGCCTGGCAAATGACAGGGAATACGTGGATAGTATTTTGAAGATGATGGAGTTGGTGGGGTGAATTAATTAGTGAATTGGTGAATTAAAGAATTAGGGAATGTTCAACGGCAATGGCTATATGAAAAAGTTTTCAATTGTATTTTTATTAGTAACCATTTTGTTTTCGATTAAAGTTGTTGCTCAAACAACCAGTAAATCATTACTAAGCCAACCAGGAATTTCTCAAGCGGATATTGTAGGAAGATGGCAAATAAATAGCCCTCACACGGGGGATAACCCACTTGAAAATTTTCAATTTTTCAAGAATGGAACATTCATTTATAATTATGAAACAGAAGATGATACCAGAAATATATTCCAACTTAAAGGGAAATATCGTATGGAGAAAAATCGGTTATTTTTCACTGTTACATCCCGCAAAGAACGTACAGGGGGCGGCTTGGAAACCGGGGCCCTTGGTACCGATGAATTTCTTTTTGTTTTCGATAATGATTCTACGAGGGTCGTTCATTATAAGAAACCAAAGGAATTAGATCCTCTTTTTATTTTAGATGTAAAGAAAACCACAGAGTTTTTTAAAATCAAGATTAATAACCGCACTTATTACAAATTATCTTCCGACCCCGATCAGTATCCTGAGAAATGAAATACATTCTACTCATAAAAGTAGAATAGCTTTAGATTTTGACTATGTCCCGAATTTGTTAAATCTCTTAGGGGTCAAACCCTAAAATTCGCACATAAATCTTTATATTTGTTTTAAGCCAACACAGCTTTTCAAATGCATTTTATTTATTTAGAAGATTATAAAAAACATCCCGGTGCAAAAATAAACCCCGCCCTATTGTGGGAATATGACCTCGCTGATTTTGATTTCCAGCAGATGAGGAACGTCGTTGTACAAAGGGTAATAGAAAGAGGCTGGCCTAATGATTGGTGGGCGGCTCTTAATATGTATGGCGAAAAAGGAGTAAAAGAGGCTATAAAAGTCATCCCGTATCTTAATGATAAAGATATGAATTTCGTTAGCAAAGCTTTTGGAATCCCGTTATCAAAAATGAAATGTTACGAAAAGAAACAGTCACAGCCGGTACACTGGAACTCTTAAAAGATTTAATGCTGGATAAAAATCTTAATGATTTTTTTCTTGTCGGCGGCACAGCGCTTTCTTTGCAAATAGGACACAGGATTAGTGTTGATGTTGATTTGTTTTCGCGGAACCCGTTCGATGAAAACAAAATGCTTGTTTATCTTGAATCAACAAAAGGCTTGCAACTTGATTATCAGGATAAAAATACAATCAAAGGACAAATTTCTGAAACAAAGGTTGATCTTATAACTCATTCTTATCCCTTAGTGAAGCCATTATTGTTATCAGATGGAATAAGACTCGCAAGCCTTGAAGACATTGCGGCAATGAAACTTAATGCAATTGTAGGGAATGGAACCCGCTTAAAGGATTTTATTGATATTGCATTCTTATCCTGCTACCTGTCTTTCGAAACAATGTTGAATGCCTATGAAGATAAATATTCAACCAGGAACCCCTTATTAGCATTAAAGGCTTTGTCATATCACCATGATATTAACTTTAAAGAACCAATCCAAATGGTTAACGGGGCGTATTCATGGAGGCCAATAGAAAAACGCCTGAGCGAAATAGAGAAATTCCCGGCGAGAATATTTGAATCACTACTTTTGTCATAAGATGAGTTTAGATTTTACAACTCCTAAGTAGTTAAATCTTTAGGAGAACCTAGTTACGTCACTGTCTTCTTTCCACGGCCGAAACCAACATTTATTATCATTTATATAGCTAAAGCTGTCTCATTTTAATTTTTGTTTTCGTATAGAATAAAAAAAGATGAAGATGAAAGCATTTATGTTAACAGCTATTGTTATAGTTTGTATGGTGGCTTGTAAAAAGGGAAGCAATCCGGCATCGCCGGTCTTTTTTGGTAAATGGGAGGTAAGAAGAACTTATGGAGGATTTATCATTCCGCCAGATTCTGTTTATAAACCTGGCAATGGGAATATACTACAGTTGAATAGTGATAGCACCTATGAATCGTATACTAAAAATAAACTTTCGGGCCAGGGTGTTTTTCATATCAGGAAAAATGCCTTTAAAAGTGGCCCAAATACTTATGACGAATTGTACTACGACAGTGATACTTCATTTAATTCGGTGATTTTTTTTAATGGCGACACATTGACTATAAGACCAACAATACCCGATATCGGTACTACCGCCTATCTAAATATTCAGGATTAATTTTTTTTAAAGTCAAAAGATCATCCACTACAGGCCTCAAATAGTTTTACCGCCTCAACGGCTTCTTTAACATCGTGTACCCGCAGTATATTTGCACCTTTCATTAATGCAATTGCGTTTAAAGCGGTTGTGCCGTTTAAGGCCAGTTCAGCCGTCACACCAAGTGTTTTATAGATCATCGTTTTTCTGGAGACGCCAACAAGTACAGGCAATTGCAATAGATTAAAATCCTGTAAACGTCTCATCAAAATAAAACTATGCTCTGTTTTTTTTGCAAAACCTAAGCCGGGATCAATAATCACATCGTGCACCCCCAATTGCTTCAACCGATAGTAACCATCAACAAAATAGTCGTAAACTTCTGCAAACACATCTTCATAGTGCGCTTGTTTCAGCATGTTTTGGGGCGTGCCTTTCATATGCATTAAAATATAAGGCACCTGCAGTCTGGCCACAGTCGCAAACATATCCTCGTCTAATTGCCCGCCCGAAATATCGTTGATGATATGCCCGCCTGCTTCAATAGCTGCTTCCGCAACCTTCGAGCGGAAGGTATCAATAGATAAAAAAGCTTCCGGGAAGCGTTCTACAATGGCTTCAACTACGGGCAGCAGGCGGTCAGTTTCTTCCTGCATCGAAATATCATCAGCGCCGGGACGCGACGAGTAGGCGCCGAGGTCTAAAAATGTGGCGCCTTCATCCAGCATTTTTTCAGCCAGCTGCAAAGCATCGTCCGCTCCCTGTCTACGGCTGCCGGCGAAAAAAGAATCAGGCGTAAGGTTGATTATGCCCATTACTTTCGGACCGCTTAAATCAATCAGCCTTCCGCCTGCATTTAGGGTTGCCTTTTTCCGAAAAAATGTATCTTTAGCCATTCTAAGTTGTAAGTGTAGTAAAGGTTAAGAAAGGTTAAAATTGGCTAATCTTTTTAACATTTATAAGTTTTGCTAATTCTAAGTTGCGATTATTGAAAAAGCGGTGAAATGATCGGCCTTTTTCAACACCTGCAACTTATTACAACTTTTACAACCTTTAACAACAATAATGACAAATAAAGACAAAAATAAACACGCCCCCTGGTGGTTATGGGCAGCAAGGATATTTGTTGGGCTACTTTTTATATTTTCGGGCCTTGTAAAAATAAACGACCCGCTTGGCTTTTCGTACAAGTTGCAGGAGTATTTTGAGGTTTTTCATATCAGTTTTCTCAATGGTCTTGGGCTAAGCATTGCCATCATCTTGTGTTCACTTGAAATAATCCTGGGATTTGCTTTGCTTATTGGTGTGCGTCATGTAAAAGTTGCCTGGGGATTGCTGCTGCTCATTATCTTCTTCGCCTTTTTAACATTCTACTCGGCATATTTCCAGGTGGTGCAAACTTGCGGCTGCTTTGGCGATGCAATCCCATTAACGCCCTGGCAGTCGTTTAGCAAGGATTTATTTTTGCTGCTTTTAATACTGGTAATATTTTTTAATCGTAAAAAAATACATCCTATATTTGTCGCCAAAATTGGTGACAGGCTGCTCATTATTTCGGCAATTGTAGCGGTAGGGCTTGGCCTTTATACTTATAACTTTTTACCGGTGATCGATTTTCTGCCTTATAATGTCGGGGCGAATATCCTGGATGAGATGAAAACCCCTCCCGGCGCTAAACCTGATGAATACGAGCTGACCTATCATCTGAAAAATAAAAAAACTGGCGACACAAAGGTGATGAACAATACCGATTATCTTAAAAGTAATATCTGGAAAGATAATAACTGGGAAGTTGTAGGCCAGCCTGAAAGCCGCTTTGTAAAAAAAGGTTTTACGCCAAAGATCAGGGACCTGACCATTTCGGATGCGCAGGGGAATGATTATACGAAAGAGTTATTGTCGAACCCGTTCAATAACCTGGTAATAGTAGCGTACGACCTGCGTAATACTGACGGCGATGCCATGAACCGCTTAAACGCAATCGCAATAAATCTTTCTACAAACTACAATACACGTACTGTTTTGCTCACATCCAATTCCGCACAATCGGCAGAAGCATTTAGCAAAGCGCATCATTTGGCAATGGAAATTTTTTATGCCGATGAAGTGCCGCTGAAAACTATGATAAGAGCCAACCCGGGCATCTTCCTTCTTAAAAATGGTACTGTTATTAATAAATGGCATTACCATTCTATCCCTAATTATGATGAACTGGTAAAAAAATATTTTCAGCAACAATAAAATGATCAGCTACCTCATCCGCAAGCTATTTTACGGCTTGGCAGTAATGCTGGGTATTGTTGTTGTGGTGTTTTTCCTGTTCAACATTTTGCCGGTCGATCCTGCCCGGATGACCCAGGGACAACGCGCCGATGTACAATCCTTACAAGCTATACGCAAAGAGTTTGGCCTGGATAAGCCTGTGCCGGTACAATTTGCTTATTACATCAATGACCTTTCGCCAATTGGGATACACCTTAATAATGCTGAAGAGCGGCAGCGGTATCATTACGTTGAGCTGTTCCCGATTTCTTCGGAAAGGGTGTTGGCATTAAAATGGCCTTACCTGCGGCGATCTTATCAAACGCATAAAGAGGTGGCTCAACTGTTGCTTGAGGTTATACCAAATACACTGGTGCTGGCAACAACGGCCATGATATTTGCTATAGTTATCGGTGTTTTTTTGGGTGTGATGAGCGCGGTTCATCAAAATACCTGGGTCGATAAACTGGCTATTGGATTTTCAACGCTTGGTGTTTCAGCGCCTTCATTTTTCGCGGGGATCATCATTGCCTGGATATTTGGGTTTGAGCTTAGTAAATACACCGGCCTGAACATGTCGGGCAGTTTATATACTTACGATCCATTTAAAGGTGAGGTTATCAGCTGGCGGAATTTAATATTGCCTATGGTTACTTTGGGATTGCGTCCGCTGGCTATCATTGTCCAGCTTACCCGCAATGCAATGCTTGATGTTTTAGGCCAGGATTATATCCGCACTGCAAGGGCAAAAGGCTTAAGCAAAAATGCCATTATTTATCGCCATGCACTGAAAAATGCCATGAACCCGGTGATCACAGCCGTCGCCAACTGGTTTGCGTCCTTATTGGCAGGCTCATTTTTTGTGGAATATGTATTTGGCTATAACGGCCTCGGTAAAACTACTGTGGATGCCCTTGAGATGTCGGATTTCCCGGTGGTGATGGGCTCTATCCTGTTTATAGCCTTTATTTTTGTGGTGATCAATATTTTGGTTGATATTATTTATGTTTGGGTTGACCCGAGGGTGAAGCTTTCTTAGTTCATGGCAAAAAGTCCATGGTCGATGGTACATAGTCCATGGTAGAAAAACAACGGTCACTATTTAATGATGAATAAAAGTATAACACAGTGTCTTTAAATAAAAGAAATTCTTCTGCAAATAATTTAGGGCTCATCTTCCTGATCGGCTTTATGGGTTGCGGCAAAACCACTTTGGGGCGCAAACTGGCGTCGCGGCTGGGTTATGAGTTTATGGACCTTGACGATATTCTTGAAGCGAAAGTGGGTATGACGATAGCCGAATATTTCTCCGCTTTTGGCGAAGATGCCTTTCGTAAACTGGAATCAGAAGTTTTAAAACAAACTGAATATCCTGAAAATGCAGTAGTCTCCACCGGTGGAGGGCTGCCGTGCTTTTTTGATAATATGGATTGGATGAATGCCCACGGCAAAACAGTATACATCAAATTATCACCTAAAACTTTGGCCAACAGGCTGGAGAATGAAAAAGATCAGCGCCCCGTACTTCGTGATCATGGGGACAACCTTGGCGCTTTTATTACCGGTAAATTAGCTGAGCGGGATAAGTTTTATGACCGTGCCTCAATTATTGCTGACGGCTTGAGTTTGACGGCCGGGAAGGTGGAGCAATTGTTGAACGCCCCGCTATAGAGATTGCAGTTTTTAGAAAACATAAAGAAAAAGGAGAATCTGTGCCTTTCTGCTTTCACCTCCTTCTTCAGGCTTTATCAACTGTAGCCGGTTTCATTTTTTCAACAACGGATTTTTTATCCTCGTTACCTCCGCCTAATAAATAGCCCCATGGTTTAAGGCTGTCAACACGGTCGAAGATAATTTTAAAAATGGCCATTACCGGGATCGACAAAAACATTCCCGACAAGCCCCACATCATTTCGCCGATAATGATCCCTAAAAAGGTAATGAGCGCATTGAGCTTTACTTTTGACCCGACTATCGTGGGCAATAAAAAATTAGAGTCGATAAGGTGTATACCTAAAACACACCCTGCCGCTAAGGCCGCGTCACGTACAGACCCTGTGGCAAATGTGATCACGGTACTTAGCAATAACGCGGTAAAAATGCCCAGGTAAGGGATCAGGTTAAACAGGCCGACTAAAATACCTAACAGTACTGCATATTTGGCGCCGATCATCCAAAAGGCAGTGCAGGCCAAACTCGCAACTACAACCATTTCCAGAAGCAGGCCGAGTATATATTGCCTTAATATGCTTTGGATATTCCCGATAATGTCGTGTACTGTTTCTGCATGCTCTTCACTGAATACCCACACCACAAAACGGAGCAATAACCGACGGTATAATAATATAAAAAAAAGTGAATATGAGGATGAAAACATAAAACAACATGATGGATGATATTGCCCCGAATGTTTGGCCCAGGACATCGCCTCCCGAGGCCATTATTTTCGTGGTAGTGGCATGCACATAACTCATTTCCTTACTGGCATCGATATGAAAAGCGTGCTGCGCCCATTCCGAAAGATCATGCAGCGATTGGCTGACCTGGCTTTTAAGCTGCGGCCAGTCGCTGGCGAGACCGGATATTTGCGAACCGACCAGGTATAAAACCCCGCTCACGAAGCCCAACAGCAGTAGAATGGAAACCACGGACGACAGCGTACGCGGCATCCGGATTTTTTTTTCGAGGAAATTGGCAATGGGTAATAGTAATATGGCGAACAGGAATCCAAAAACTAAGGGATCGAGTACTTCTTTGGCCAAAATGATAAGGTAACCTAAACTAACAAGCCCGACAAGAACTAAGGCAAGTCTTTCATAAAATGGGGCTGCGATCTTTTTTACGGGCATATACCAGGGGCTTAT
>Ga0206978_1127_pt1 | contig 11508 bp, 11 predicted proteins | sample Alteio_BWMinCont_21_FD_153477 | JGI IMG/M metagenome (GOLD analysis project Ga0206978, IMG submission 153477) | Enriched cells from forest soil in Barre Woods Harvard Forest LTER site, Petersham, Massachusetts, United States -... | ecosystem: Environmental > Terrestrial > Soil > Temperate forest >...
TGGTGATCATGGGCGGTTCAGGCTCCGGAAAAAGTACACTGGTCCGAACGCTGATCGGGCTCGAAAAGCCCAGCGCGGGGCACGTCTCGATCATGGGCAAGGATGTCGCGGCCATCGGAGAGGCTGAGCTCGATGAGGTTCGCAAGAAGATCGGCATGTCATTCCAGGGAGGAGCGCTATTCGGCTCGATGACTGTCGGAGAAAACGTCGGTCTACCTCTTCGCGAGCACACCAAGTTGGAAGACTCCACGATCGAAATAATGGTGCGGCTCAAGCTGGAACAGGTGGGCCTGGAGGGCTTTGAATACTACATGCCCTCCCAACTCAGCGGCGGCATGAGAAAACGCGCAGCCGTCGCGCGCGCCCTAGCGATGGATCCGGAGATATTGTTCTTTGACGAACCTTCCGCGGGATTGGATCCGATTATTGCGGCGGGCATCGATCAGCTGATTTTGGAGTTGAGGCGCGCGTTTCACATGACCATCCTTGTCGTGACCCACGAACTGGCGAGCGCCTTTCTGATCGCCAATCGCATCGTTTTGATCGACAGAGGCAATATCCTGGCGATCGGGACCACCGCGGAAATGCAGTCAAGCAGCGAACCCCGGGTCCGGCAGTTTCTGGATCGCGTACCGGAGATAGAAACGGCGAGAGAGTCGGACTATCTCCGAGCGCTCACTGAGGAGCGCAAGTTAGGACGGGCGTAGCCGTCCAGGCAAGGAGCAGGATGGAGTCCAAAACCGAACAGACGTTGGTGGGCCTCTTTGTACTCGTTTGCGCGGCGCTGTTGATCGGTACGATCTTTGCAATGAGCGGGGCGTTTGGCCGCAATACGAAAACGTATCATGCGTACTTTACTTTTGCCGGCTGGATCGAGCCGGGTATGACTGTTCGCTATTCGGGCGGTCCTAAGGTAGGGCGTGTCGAAAAGGTCGGAATCGATCCGGGGAATATGTCGCGGATGGACATCACGTTCAGCGTGCAATCCGATCTGCGCGTCAAGACCGACAGCCTTGTGAAGATCATGAGCACGACGCCACTTGGAGACAACCATCTGGAGATTTTCCCGGGAACGCCCCAGGCTGCCGAAGCGTCCAACGGCGCTCTTCTTCGCTCCCAGGCTTACATTGACTTGAATTCGCTTCTGGCACAGCTCAATGATCTTGCTCCTCAGGCTCAGCAACTCCTGATTCAGCTTTCCGATCGCGCGGGCGAGCTTAAAGAGACGGTGGCGCGCGTCAACAATTTGCTAAGTTCATCGAACCAAGCGAACTTGGCCGCTACTCTCGCGAATACTCGTGGACTGCTGGAAGAAAACCGGCCCCAAATCAAGTCCACTTTGCAGAACCTGAATGGCGGCAGCCAGAAGCTGGAACCCCTGCTCGACGATCTGCGCAGGACTTCCGCGGAGACAAATAAAGCGCTCACTAATGTGGACTCACTCATCGGGGAGAATCGTCCCGATTTGCGCCAGGCCATTGCCGAGCTGCGGCGTTCCCTGACAACTGTAACCGACGTCACCGGTCGGCTCGATCAGACACTGGACGTCAACTCTGAAAACATCGACGAACTTCTCGACAATCTGCGGCAGGCGACGGAAAACCTGAATGAATTCACGGCCACCATCAAGAATCGGCCGGCCTCCCTGATTCGTTCGACGAATCCTCCGGAACACAAGCCCGGTGAAAACAGATGAATGCCAGAATCACTTTCTGCGCGCTGCTGTGCATCAGCATAGGCAATGGATGCGGCGCCGCCCGCCCCAGCAAGTACTATCAGCTCACCGTGCCCGGCGACGTGGCGCCAGCCGCCGGTTCGGATCCATACCATGTCACCCTCATGCTGGCGCCGATAACGTCGTCGCATCTTTATCGCGAGGACCATATTGTGTACACCGACAACGCACAGTATATGGGCGTGTATCAATACCAGCGTTGGGCGGAGCCGCCCACGGAGATGATTCGGGACGTATTGCTTCGAGAACTCCGCGCCTCGTCTCGCTTTCAGGGGGTTTACCCATGGGGCAGCAATGTTCGGGGCGACTATATCCTTCGCGGACACCTTTATGATTTCCGGGAGGTCTCTGCAAGCACCCTGGTGGGCCGTGTCACACTGGAACTCGAATTGCGCGATGCCCGAACAGGCAGCACTGTATGGACTCATTTCTACACTCACGATGAGCCCGTGAGCGGCAAGACCGTTCCCGCGGTAGTCGAGGCCCTCGACCACGATGTGCAACAGGCGATCGCGGAGTTCAGAGCTAGCCTTGATCAATACTTTGCTGCGCATCCCGTGCCCAACACACAGTCAGGCCAATAGATTCAGCAACACGATGCATTGCGGACTCGACCCCGACTTCAAAGTGTGAAATAACTGCTGCCGCAATAGATGAACATCAGGCCCCACCCAAGATGAGGGGGACGTGTATGCTCAGGCACACTGTGGCCGGAAGTGTTGTAATCGGAGCGGTGGCAGCTCTGGTGAGTGGACTTAGCCTGCCGGTGCGGTCCCTGGGACAAGAACGGCCGGGGAGTCCTGGTTCGCAGGAGGTCGCCCAGCAAGCCTCTCCATCGCGGAGTCACGACGCTTGCGCGGCATCAGCTTCGAGTAAGCCGGACGAAACACGAGTTGCAGCCTGGACATGCTTGCGGGAAGGTGTAAGCAATAAGAATTCCGACCATCGCACAGAGGCGGTTTATGCGCTGGGGACCCTAGGCGCCCAGCCTGACAGCGTTCCGCTGATCGAGGCAAGGCTGCAAGATACAGACAGTTTCGTGCGGCAGGCTGCGGCGAAAGCTCTGGGCGATATGCAGGCGCGAGAATCAGTTCCCAAACTACATGCGGCTCTTGACGACAAATCTGCCGCAGTCAGCTTCACTGCGGCTCAGGCTCTTTGGCGGATCGGCGACGAGAGCGGAACGAGCATCCTGGCACAAGTGCTGGCGGGAGAACGTGGCGTCTCACCGGGCCTCATTCATACGGAGTGGCATGACATGCATGAGCAATTGCACAATCCAACTTCCATCGCAGAGTTTGGGGCGGTACAGGCCGCGGGCGCCTTCCTCGGTCCTGCGGGATTTGGAGTGGCAGCCTTGGAGGAATTGGCCAAGGACAAAACCGCAGGCGTGCGCGCCGTTTCGGCCGGCATGCTCGGCGAGGGCACCGACCCGGGCGATCGGGTACTTTTGGAAGAGGCGCTGAAGGATAAGAGTTGGCTGGTGCGGGCAGCGGCGGCGCAAGCCCTGGGTCACGCCGGCGATCAGAGTGATATTGAGAAGCTCATGCCGATGATGAACAACAGTCACCCGGCGGTGCGATATAACGCTGCGGCAGCAATTGTGCGACTAACTACCAAGATCAGCACGTCGGCCGGCCAGTAGGTCGAAGGGCAACACTCGGTCTCCGGGCTCGACTAGACTTCGACTAGAATCAGTGAAATGTCATCGGCGGGCGGGCCTTCGCGCCATTCCGCGACCCGCTCCAAGATAGCATTCCTCATTTCATGTAGCGGCAGCGTCGCCGTCTCCTGAACGAATCTTCGAACGCCTCCGACACCCAACATTTTACCTTGCGAATTGAACACATCCGTAAGCCCGTCGGTATAAAGAAAGATACGGTCGCCGGCCTCTAGTTGAACTTCCAGTGCAGGTTCCGGATCTATGGCATCGGGCAGCACCCCCAGCACGGTGCTGCGCGATTCCAACAGACGGGGTTCCTCTCCTGGTTTGACGATCATTGCTGGCGGGTGGCCGGCTCCCGCGAAAGCCATACGCCTTCCACTGCGATCCACCCGGGCGATGGACAGCGTGAAAAAGAAAAGCGAGCTTCCGATATCGTGAAGCACGAGTCGATTCAGTTGACGCAGCATCTCGCCGAGCGGCGCGCATTTATTCAAGTGTGCGATCGTTTCCGAGTAGATACGGTTCGCAATCAGCGCGGAGCTGATGCCGTGCCCGGAGACGTCACAAACTAGGACGTTGAGGTGGTCTTCGTCTAGCGGAGAGACCAAGCCAAAATCGCCGCCAATCGTACGTACTGGCTGGTAGAAGGTTTCGACATGTATGCCGCGCCAAGCCATGCACTTCGGCGCGAGGCTTTGCTGCACGCGCGCTGCGAGGGCCAAATCATCTTCGATCTCCTTTTGGCGCTTCTCGAGTAGCGTGTTCGCCGTGCGAAGGTCGTGTTGAGCAGCCTTCTGTTCAGAAATATCGATAAGGGAGACAATGTCGAACGATCGTCCATCGGGGTCTTCGATGGACCGGGCACTGGCGACGATGGGCAAGCGTCCACCCCCCCGTGTCGGTAAATAGAATTCGTTCGAGCTGCGACCCAATTGCCGAGTTTTCCTGCGTAGCTCCTGAAGGACGAGGTGATCTTCCGGGCTGTAGAGTTCCGCCGGGTCCCGGCCAAGGATTTCGGCGCGTGCAATTCCCGTCATCTCCTCGAAAACGGAGTTGACGAAGAGAACATGGTCGCAATCGTCCGAAATCAAGATGCCCTCGTTGAGGGTCTCGAGAACTGATTCCATCTGCTTGAGCCATTCCGGTTTCGCGGTCTCCATGCCTTATGCCTCAAACTTGCAAAGGTGCATCATCCAAGGGCGCTATGCGAAGTTGAACACCGATAAGGAGAAAAACAAAGCAGGAAATACGTCCTGCCTAAACCGAAACAGATCCTGTGAGACTGGGTTTAGCCACACCGACGTCTCCGCTGCTTGGAGCCATCCGCATAGGAGATGTGATCCTACACATCTGTTCGAATTATCTTCCGCGCGTCCAGCTCATCAAGTAGTGCGCTATTATCTTTGTCGTGTCTATCACACTCATCTGGATTTTTGTACCGACCTACAGACATGACGTGAAAAGCATCGAAGGCCCCCGGCCCTAAACCAACTGACTGTGACTTCATGACGGTCCCGCTTGGGAACAAAGGGTGCCACTATGAAATGCAGCGTGTCTGAATCGACGCTCAGGGCAACTACATCGCTACCGTCGATTGGTTCAATTCCCGCACCGATGGAAAGCCCGAAGACCCCAACGCAAAACCGTTGGCGATGGTATGCACCTGGGAGAAAGTTCAGGAATGACGGCGCGAGCCGGGCGCGAGCGCAAATGCAACCTGCATTACCTGCGTTGTACCTGCATTGTTGGAGCCTCATTTTCCACACTTCACCTCAAGCGTGGCAAGGCGTGAATTTCGTAACACGTTGTAAATGCGAGAAAAGATGGTAGGCCCGTGCGGGCTCGAACCGCAGACCTCTACCGTGTCAAGGTAGCGCTCTAACCAACTGAGCTACGGGCCTAAAGTAGAAGAATCAATCAGTTAGTACGCTGGTATGGTATCGCAATTTCTGCTTGGTGAACAATTTGGTTCACATCTCGATGAATTTCTTCCGTCGCGACCGCTTCGAGGGCTTCTCGCTGCACCTCTGGCCATGAAGGCGAATAACCGCATGCACGAGCACGCGGCGGCTGGCAGAATCTCGCTGCGCAGGCTTAGCGGTCATATCCGGCTTCACCTGCGCGAGCGGGTGGTGGATCTCCCTGTCGGGCACCTGCTCGCCCTCGATCATTGCGTGCCTCACGATGTGGAGGCGTCCGAGGAAAGCGCCTTTCTGCTGACGCTCTCGTGGCCGCCGGAAACAAAGGAAAACGCAGCGCATACGATCCCGAGAAGTTTTGTACTTCCGCCGCCCCGAGGCTTGGCCCCAGTAAGAGAAGCGCTGCCATAAATGCGTGGAGGTAAGTGCGCATTGCGGAGTGGTCATACTATACGTCCATCGGTCCATCCATATCATCCACTGTGGGGCTTTTGGGCCGGACAGTGGAGTTCGTCTACAGTATGCTAACGCTTCCAGTATTGCTCCGGAGACTGTTAGCTTGTAAGCTATCCCGAAACGAACCAGGGAGGGACCCACTGGCTGAGCAACAGGGGAAGGGCCGCGTGGGATCGGCCAACGTCAAGCCAGGCTCCACGTGAATGGCGAAACTTGACCGCCTAGGCTGGGCGGCAGACCTTTCGTTCGAGGCTTTCGGGGTCACAATCGGAATCCGGACAAACGACAGAGACCTGCTGAAGGCACTACTTCCCTATCTGCCCTCGCCGCGCAAGCCGCTCTCCCGACCGGTAGTCGATAAGCTTTACTCAATGATTCGCGGGAGCTCATCGGTCCAACGCAATATTCGGCGTTTTCATCTCCTTTACGGAAATGTACAGATGCTGGCGCGATCAGCCGAACTGAGCGATGTTCTCGATCTTTTGCGCTCGGACATAAATTTCTACGTGGCGGAAAACGCCGCGCGGCGATTGTTTGTACATGCCGGGGCGGTTGGCTGGAAGGGGCGCGCTATCGTCATCCCCGGAGCCAGCCTTAGCGGCAAGACTACGCTGGTTCAAGAGTTTCTGCGGGCGGGCGCAACCTACTATTCGGACGAGTTCGCGGTTTTGGACGGGCAGGGCTTCCTGCATCCATTCGCGGCCGCGCTAAGCGTGCGCAGAGAGAATTCCGACAGACAGGAGATGCGTCCCCCTACGGAGTTCAGCGACGCCATCGGCGCGCGCAGTCTCCCGATCGGATGCGTGCTGGCCACCACATACCGGCCCGGAGCGAGGTGGAGATTTAAACCAGTTACAAAGGGGCAGGGCGTATTCGCCCTGCTGGCGAATGCGATGGCTGCGCGCAAAGATCCCTTCACGACGCTTTCCACGCTTTCGAGCGCCGTTGCGAGGGCCGAGATTTTCAAAAGCGAGCGCGGAGAAGCGAATGACATGGTGGATGAGGTTCTGAAATATTTAGCGCGGCAGCCATTCGGCGGGACGAATTGAGCGAACAGACAAGGAATTGCGCAATGACGGCATCTTTCGTACCCATTCCGAACACGAACGTGATCGAGCAGGACGTTTTCGGGGAGTTGCTCGTTTACGATCTAGAACGAAATATCGTGAGGCGCCTCAATCAAGTTGCCGCTGCCATTTGGACGAAATGCGACGGACACAGGGATACGATGGAAATCGCGCACGCGGTGGCGCTCCAGATGGGGAATCAAGTGGACGAACAAGTCGTGTTGTTGGCTTTGCGCCAGTTCAGCAAAGCGCATCTGCTTGCGGAGCGGGTGCCTGTGCCGGCGCGAAATGCGAAAGTCTCACGGCGCGAACTGATCAAGCGGATAGGAATTGCGGCATTGCCGCTGGTGACGTTCATGGCGGTGCCTACATCCGCGCAAGCGGCATCTTGCCTTCAGGTCGGGCATAATTGCTCGTCCAATAGCCAGTGCTGCTCCGGTCTTTGCCTTCCAGGAACGCTCGGAATTGGAGTTTGTACGTAAGTCCAAAACCAACTGTTTCCCGAACCCCAAGGGTTTCCGAAAACGCGTTTATCGCGACTTATCGGCATGGGTCGAGGGGATTGCCTCCGCGTTGCCGATCCGAATCAACTATTTCGCACAACCGTCAAAGCGGGCTATTGCGTCCGTGGGGTGATATCCACGATTCCATCGAGGTGCCATTCTTCGACCCGGGCCTTCCCCTTGTCGCCCGGTATCAGAAGTTCAATCTCGCTCTTTTTGTCATTCTGGCGACCACGATAGATTTTGCCCTTGTCGAGCGGATGACACGCACCATTTCTCGACACGTTTATCGCCACGTCTTGTTTGGCTTGATCGCGCAGGGACACCGTACACGGTTTCTTACTGCTGTTCATCACTTGATATTGCACCGGATAATCTTTTTCGTTGAGGTTCTCTGCCCAAATTGGTGCGGCCAGAATTTGAAACGCAATCAACAACGTCGCAAAAGTAACTACTTTCATGGCTTCTCCCTTCGCGGAATCCGCCGCACGTACCGTGGGAGCCTACTCCCGAAATCCATGAAGCGCCAGATGAGCGATGCGAATTGCCGCATAACTACTCTTTCCGAGCCGGGGTCCTAGACTACCGATCGCCGGATTTCGACGTGTATATAATCGTTGCTGCGGTGCCGGCGTCCGACAGGGGTCTGCTCGCAGCAGCAAACAAAAAGACACTCTTGACAAAATGTCACTTTAGATATATTCCAGGTACTTGCTAGCTCCATGATGGATGCCGAAGCGATCAGGCGATCCTTGGAAGGCGGAGGGTTGCGGTGCACGCCGCAGCGCTACGCGGTGATGGCATTCCTCATGACATACAACGGGCATCCCACGGCGGCGGAAATCTACAAAGCGGTGAATCGCGTGGATCCGCGCTCCTCAAGAGCCACCACCTATAACAATCTGCGCGACTTGGTGCGCGCGGGTTTGGTGCGCGAAGTGGCCGTGGAGGGCCGCGCGGCGCGATTCGATGCGAAAGGCGTGCGCCATCACCACTTCATCTGCGACCGCTGCGGCGATGTTGAGGACATGGCGTGGTATGACGTGCCCAGGCCTGCTTTGGCCACTCTCGGCAAGCGGGTTCTCCGCGAATGTGAGCTGATTTTCCGCGGGCTTTGCACGCAATGCGCTCCGCGGCGCGTTTCCCGTCCGGCTTCCAAGCCGCGCCCATACTGAATGCCCCTGAATGAATGGTGCGCGAGCAAGCGAGGCCGGCGGCGATTACCGGGGGGAAACCCACGATGAATTGGAAGATCGTCAAAGTTTTTGATTTATTCGAAGAAAGGTGAACACATGGAGAAAGAACTGAGTACCTCAGCGGGAGCTCCAGCGGAATCCAAGTGCCCGATTGCGCATGGAGCTCCGGCACATACAAACCGCGACTGGTGGCCAAACCAGTTGGACCTGCGGACTCTTCACCAGCACTCCGCCCTGTCCGATCCCATGGGCAAGAATTTCGACTACGCCAAGGAATTCAAGAGCCTGGACCTGAATGGCGTGATCAAGGACCTTCATGCCTTGATGACGGACTCGCAGGATTGGTGGCCGGCGGACTTCGGCCACTACGGCGGTCTCTTTATTCGTATGGCGTGGCACAGTGCAGGGACCTACCGGGTGGCCGATGGCCGCGGCGGCGCTGGCGGCGGGCAACAGCGGTTCGCGCCCCTGAATAGCTGGCCGGATAACGTGAACCTTGACAAGGCGCGGCGCTTGCTCTGGCCGATCAAGCAGAAATACGGGCGGAAAATTTCCTGGGCCGATTTGATGATTCTCGCGGGCAACGTCGCCCTCGAATCGATGGGATTCAAGACGTTCGGCTTCGGCGGCGGCCGGGCGGATACCTGGGAGCCCGAAGAGCTTTACTGGGGTCCTGAAGGAACGTGGCTTGGCGATGAACGCTACAGCGGCGAACGCCAATTGCAGCAGCCTCTTGGCGCGGTCCAGATGGGGCTCATTTACGTCAACCCGGAAGGGCCCAACGGCAAACCCGATTTCATCGCAGCGGCCCGCGACATCCGCGAGACGTTCGCGCGCATGGCCATGAATGACGAAGAGACCGTGGCGCTGATCGCCGGCGGCCATACTTTCGGCAAGACACACGGCGCCGGCGACCCGTCGTTCCTGGGCCCGCAGCCCGAGGGCGCGCCGATCGAGGATCAAGGTCTTGGTTGGAAGAGCAAGTATGGCAGGGGCTTCGGCGGAGACACAATCGGCGGAGGTCCCGAAGTAACTTGGAGCCAGACGCCGGTGAAGTGGAGCAATTATTTTTTCGATAATCTCTTCAAATATGAATGGGAGCTGACCAAGAGTCCCGCCGGCGCACTTCAATGGAAAGCAAAGAACGCGCCCGCGACCATCCCAGACGCGCACGATCCTTTCAAGAAGCGTGTGCCGACGATGCTGACGACCGATCTCTCCCTTCGCTTCGACCCGATTTACGAGAAGATTTCGCGGCATTTCTACCAGAATCCGGATCAGTTCGCGGACGCATTCGCACGCGCCTGGTTCAAGCTGACGCACCGCGATATGGGTCCGATCACGCGCTATATCGGCCCGCTCGTACCCAAAGAACAGCTGATCTGGCAAGATCCGATTCCGGCCGTGAATCATCCGCTGATCGGCGATGCGGATATTGCAGCTCTCAAGGCGAAAGTTCTCGCATCCGGACTCTCCGTATCGCAGCTCGTTTCCGTTGCCTGGGGGTCGGCATCGACCTTCCGCGCTTCGGACAAGCGCGGAGGCGCCAATGGCGCGCGCATTCGGCTTGCACCGCAAAAAGATTGGGAGGTGAACAATCCACCGGAGCTCGCAAAAGTGCTCCAGACGCTCGAAGGGATACAAAAGGAGTTCAACGCTTCCCAGACTGGCGGTAAGAAAGTCTCGCTGGCGGACCTGATCGTCCTCGGCGGCGGTGCGGCGATCGAAAAAGCCGCCAAAGACGCGGGCATTGACGTGCTAGTTCCCTTCCACCCGGGCCGCATGGATGCGTCGCAGGAACAGACCGATGCTCCCTCCTTCGCTCCTCTCCAACCCAGCGCGGACGCTTTCCGCAACTACTACCGCGGCACGCAGCTCATGGCGCCAGAGGAAGCGTTGGTGGACCGCGCGCAATTGCTGAGGCTGACCGCGCCTGAGATGACAGTTCTCGTTGGCGGCCTCCGTGTCCTCGGCGCCAATGCCGGGAATTCCAAACACGGCGTCTTCACCAAGCGGCGCGAAACCCTGACCAGCGACTTCTTCGTCAACCTTCTCGACATGGGCACGGTTTGGCAGCAATCCAAGGAATCCAACGGCTCCGGAGCGGTCTACGAAGGCCGGGACCGTAAGACCAACGAAGTCAAGTGGACCGGTAGCCGTGTGGACCTGATCTTCGGCTCGCATTCCCAGTTGCGCGCCTTCGCCGAAGTCTATGCGTGCGCGGACTCCAAGGAAAAGTTTGCGAAAGATTTCGTTGCGGCGTGGACCAAAGTGATGGACCTCGATCGCTTCGACCTCGCCTGAGCTCGGCGAAAAAGAAAGCTGTCAACTTCGTGCTGTTGCTGTTATTTGGATCGGTAAAACCGAAGTTGTCGCTTGTCCTGGCTCGCGGGGCGCATTGCGCCCCGTGCCGCCTCGTCACCGTCAACCAGGTCAGTTTGCCGAAAGCACGGGACGGTTTCGGGAACTATCCGGTCTATGGTGGTGTTCTTGCGGACAGTTTCAACGAAATCCCGACAGATAGCCCGAAGTGTTTCGTCTCCGAGAACCTTAACCGCGCTATCGTTCGTTTCTAGGTCATCGTAAAAAGCAACCTCATCATCCCTGGGCAGAGTTTCTCCACGCGCCACCGATTCACGAATTTGCTTTGCCAGCCCGATAAGCTCCTCAATCACTTGAGCAGCCTCGATTGCACGGCTCTGATACTTACGGATGGCGTTGGCGACCAATTCAGAAAACAGTTTCGACTGAACAAAGTTCTTATTGGAACGCGCCTTGATCTCGTTATTCATAAGCTTCTGAAGCAGTTCCACCGCGAGATCGCGTTGCGGCATCTTCAGAACTTCCGCTAAGAATTCATCGGAGAGATCGGGAACGGTGCTCTCCGTCTCTTGGTCATATGCGGCCCATCGTGAACAGCACACGGGAGCCGGCGTTCAGGCACGAGAGCGCAAGAGCGAAGAAGC
>Ga0206978_1204_pt1 | contig 11405 bp, 13 predicted proteins | sample Alteio_BWMinCont_21_FD_153477 | JGI IMG/M metagenome (GOLD analysis project Ga0206978, IMG submission 153477) | Enriched cells from forest soil in Barre Woods Harvard Forest LTER site, Petersham, Massachusetts, United States -... | ecosystem: Environmental > Terrestrial > Soil > Temperate forest >...
CCGCGCAGGTCAGCCTCGGTGCAAACCGGGCCGCACTTGAAGAATCTCGGACGCTATTCCGGTCCAACGTTCAGGCCGGGCCTACAGCATAGCGCGCGTGCATCTCAGATGAGAAATTCGCTAGGTTCCCAAACTCGATAGCCTCGCGGATTTGCCGCATTAAGTCAAGGTAAAAGTGGACATTGTGGTGGGTGGCCAGGATCGCCGCAGTGAGCTCTCCAGCAGCGAAAAGATGACGAAGATACGCGCGCGTATAGCGGCGGCAAACTGAGCAAGTACAGCTGGGATCGGGCGGGCGCTGGTCCATGGCGTAACGCGCATTCTTGATTAGCACCCGGCCTTCGCTGGTGTAGAGGCACGCGTGGCGCGCTGCACGAGTTGGGAGCACGCAATCCATCATGTCGATGCCCAGCGCGACGTAGTCGGCGATTTGCTCGGGTTTTCCAACGCCCATCAGGTATCGCGGCCGATCGCGCGGCAGCAGCGCGGTGACTTCGCCAGTCATTTCGCAAGTGAGTGAGTGGGGCTCTCCGACGGCAAGCCCGCCGACGGCGTATCCGGGGAAATCCAATTCAAGAAGTTGCTGCGCACTCGCACGCCGCAAGTCGGCAAACGTGGCGCCTTGCACGATTCCGAATTGCCACTGCGCAAGTTCGCCGTTGCGGCTCGCTTGCTGCAGAAAATACGCTCGCGCACGCGCAGCCCACTTTGTCGTTCGCGCGACCGCGGCTTCGGCTTTGTCGCGCGGTGCCGGAGTCTCTATGCACTCATCGAGCACCATCGCAGTGTCCGAACCAAGCGCCAGTTGAATCTCCGCCGCTTTTTCCGGCGTGAGCATGTGCTCCGACCCATCCAAATGCGAACGAAAGCGCACGCCCTCATCCGTAACTTTACGCAATTCGGAAAGACTGAACACTTGAAAGCCGCCCGAATCCGTAAGAATCGCGCGCGGCCAGGACATAAATTTGTGCAAGCCGCCGAGCTTGCGCACCGCTTCGTGCCCAGGCCTTAAGTACAAATGATAAGTGTTGGCGAGTATAATCTCGGCGCCGAGCTCTTCAAGCGCCTCGTTGCGCAGGCCCTTCACAGTTGCCTGCGTGCCTACGGGCATGAAGAACGGCGTCTGCACCGCGCCATGCGGCGTGTTAAGCACGCCTCGCCGCGCCCCAGTCGGATCGGTTTTTCCTACTTCAAACGAAAAACTCACTCAGTGAGTGTATCAGGACGCGCCTACATCGCAGCCCAGCCCACCTTGCACACCACCCACAGCAGCCACAATCCAAACACAATCCCGTACGCCGCGCCTGGCTTGATTTTCTTCGGATTCGCCGCCGAAAATCCAATCGCAATCAAAACCAGCGACCAAATCCAGAACACATCAATGGACTGTCCAAGCTTGTCCAGCCACGCCGGCGACGGGTCCGGCAAATACGCCGAGAGACTGCTCGCCAGAAAATGCTCCGGATCCACCTCCCCCATTGGCTTGATAAGCAGGACGATGAGCGCCAGAACGCTACTGACGAGCCCGGGCACGAAGGCATATGTGGTGATTGCAAAGCCCGTGCCGAATCCGAGGCTCGCTCCTTTGAACAGGTTGAACGCACCCCAGTAAATCAGCGCAATCAAAAGAATGCTCACGCCAACGCCGATTGGTCCAAACAGGAAGGCGATCTTCGGCGCCCAGGTCACCTGACTCTCCAGAATCTTGTCCTTCTGCGCCTGATCCATGTTGTCAAAGCGCGAATTCTGGCTCATCTGGCGTTCAAAGAAGCTGCGCCAGTTTGTCTTTTGCCCAATCAGCGCGCTGATCCCAAGAGCAAATAAAACCAGCAAAAGAAACACCGCCACCCAGTTCGGCTTTCTTGCTATGTCGGCAAACGTCTTGGACGGACTAAAAAGGACGCCCGTGATTCGGGCCATTGTCCCCATCGGCGGTTCAGCTTCAGGCGCAGCAGGGGGTACGGCGATTGTCGTTGCCATCAGAAATCCTCCACCACGAGGTTACAAGCACTCTCTACCAAGGCACTACGCAGCGACCAACCCAAAGATTTCGATGCGCGGATTCTAGCCTAAAAGGGAGGAAATTGTCAGTTTGCGAATAATTGCTTGGGGAAAGGCCCAGCCAACGGTCTAACGCGTTGGCAATGCCGGGACCGCTGCGAGCAATTCGCGGGTGAAGCCGTCCGTTGGCTGGTGAAGAACCTGCTCGGCGGAGCCGACTTCGACAAATTTGCCAGCACGCATGACGGCGATGCGCGTCGCGACCTGCGCCACCACCGGCAGGCTACGGGAAATGAAGATGTACGGCAGGCCGAACTCGCTCTGCAGCTCTTGAAGCAGCAACAAGACCTGTGCACCCACGGAAACGTCCAGCGCGGAAGCGGGTTCATCGGCCACCACGAGCTTTGGCCGCAGAATGAGCGCCCGCGCAATCCCGATCCTTTGACGCTGCCCGCCGGAAAAACTCGTGAGGGTAGCGCCTCAAGGCGTCCGCTGCTAGCCCAACGCGTTGCAGCATGGCCGCCGTACGTTCTTGCTTCTCCGCTCTGTTCAGTTCCGAATGATGGACCTCCAGCGGCTCGCCAACAATTTCTCCCACGCGCATTCTTGGATCCAGCGACGCGAACGGGTCCTGCGCTGCTAACGCTTGTCGAGCGGAATGACAAACTTCAGAGCGGTATGTGTCGAGGAAAACCCGACAACTTTTACATCCTTCAAGCCTGTTTTTCGCCCGGCGGCGATCACGTCATTCTCCGTGGTGCTCTTTTGCCCCTTGGGATAAACAATCCAAAGCGCTGTTGCACCCTTCATGGACTTCGCAATCTTTGCGACTGAAGAAAGCTCCTTCACCGAATCGGCTGAGAAGAAAACCGCATCGGCCCCATCTGCAACTTTGTCCTTGGTCACTGCCGCGTCGAGCGATTTGAGCTCAGACAGAAAGTCCGCCTCGAAGCTCCCAAACAGAGATACCATCGCTCCCCGTTTCACGCCAATCTTCTCGATGCGCGTTTTCGGATGAAGTATCTTCTCGCGCCACTTCTCCGCAGCAGGCCCCAACTCGAAAACAGCCAATCCGTCCGCGGTCTGCAATCGCAACTCGCCGTCAACCGCCTTGGCCGACTTGATCGAGGCAAATGGAATCTTCAAACGAAAGCCGCCACGAAAAAGAACTTCGCTCGTTTCAAGCAGCGCCTTCCCTTCCGAAACATCCTTCGCAAATCGCGCCTTGCATTTCACTTCATTTCCCATGAGGCCTCCGCTTTTGATTCCCGACTGCAGACCCACGTAAACAGATGTAAACCACCCGCTTCTCCGCCGGCAAATCTGCGCGCCTACGATAGTAAGCTAGAGGGCTCGATGGCAACCGCAACGACACCCCGTGTGGACTGGAAGCTTATCTGGGCGGAGCGTGGCTTCCGCTTTTTCTTTGTGGCCATGTTCGTGTCGCTCTTCGGCAGCGGCATGAACTTCGTCGGCGTGAGCTGGTACATCATGGCCGCCACGCATTCCACCGTGAAAGTCAGCCTGCAAGTCATCGTCGTCACGCTGCCCGGCCTTTTCATTCCATTTCTCGGCGGCGTGCTTATCGACCGCTTTGACCGCCGCTACCTCGGCGTCGTGTTGGACTTGGTTCGCGGCTGCTTCGTCCTGGCCACAGCCTATATCGCCTGGAGCGGCCATCTCCAGCTCTGGCATCTCTATGCCATGACGCTCATCACCGGCATCGGCTCCGCGATGTATTGGGCCACCGTCAACGCGCTCGTCCAGGAAGTCATTCCGCCAAGTCAGTTCACCGGTGCCAACGCCGCGGTTCTCGTGGGCGTGCAAAGCGGCATGCTCATCGCAGGCGCGTTCGTTGGCTTCCTCTACGACCGCTCAGGCATAGCGGGAATTCTCATCATTGACGGCCTCACGTACTTCGTCTCCGCGTTTTGTCTGTATAGCGTGCGCAGCGGTTACGTCTCGCCGCGCGACCATCTGAAATATCCGCGCGAATATTCCGAAGCGACGGAAGCCACCGCCGAAGCTCTTGAGTCCGGCGAAAATCCCGAAGTTGCCGAGGCCGGCCTCTCTCTCGCGGTCTACTCCGATCTCAAAGAAGGCTTCGCTTATCTTAAACAACAGCCGCTCGTGCGTTCGCTGGGCATCACGCATTCGATCATGATGGCCGGCGTCGTCAGCGGCAACGTCGTCCTCGTGGCGCTCGTGAATGATATTCTGCACGCGGGCGCACGCGGCCTCGGCTTCCTGGAAGCAGGCTGGGCCATCGGCGCCATCACCGGCGGCGTCATCGTCAGCCAACTTCGCACTTCACTGCGCATGCCGCTCTACGTCGCAGTCTGCGCAATCCTTGCCGTCGGCCACATGGCCACGCCCTTCGTCTCTTTTCTAGTTGGCGCAGTGGTGCTGCAAGCTATCTTCGGACTCTGCCGCGCAATCGGCGGCGTCACAGCGCAGTCCGGATTAATGTCCATCGTCCCGCGCCACTTTATGGGCCGTACACAATCTGCCATGGCCATCTTCACCACGTGCGTTCAACTCACAATGAGCATCGCTCTCGGCGTAGTCGCGCAAGGCGTTAGCCTGGTTGCCGGTTATGCTTTGCTGGCTCTCCTCTACGCCGGTGCAACGCTCTCCGCCTCCCGCGCCCGCCAGCTCATGCGTTAAACTTCAAAAGCAGTTCTTCTAGTGTGCGAGGCCCCCGTGGAAATCAAAACCATTCAACCATTCCTGCACTATTGTGGAAATGTTCGCGAGCGTACCATGCGCGTCGCGCGCTGCATCCCGCCGGACAAAATCGATTGGACCTACGCGCCCGGAAAGTTCACGCTCGGCGACATCCTTCGGCATCTCGCCGTAGCCGAGCGTTACATGTGGGCCGAAAACGTGCAGTGCCGACCCGCCCGTTACACAACTCACGGCAAAGAACTCGCTGACGGTTATGAAAACGTGATGGCCTTCGTCGAACGCCTGCATGCCGAATCGATGGAAATTTTCGCGCGTCTCACCGACGAAGACCTTCAGCGTAAATGTAAGACTCCCGACAACGCCCCCATCACCACCTGGAAATGGCTCCGCCTCATGCCAGAGCATGAAATTCATCACCGTGGGCAAATTTATCTTTATCTGGGAATGCTTGGTGTAAAAACCCCGCCGCTCTACGGACTGACCTCCGAGGAAGTTCGCGCACGCAGCGTGGTGGATTGAGAAACGGACGAGATAGACTTTCTGTCGGTTCTTCCCGCTTGCGCAGCAGGCTTACATCATCAAGCGGGCTTCGAAGCTGGCTCCGCAACATGGGCCGGTGGCGCAACAAAGCCTTGCCCCAGCAAGTCCACCGCAGCTTGATTCAATTTCGCCCGCATCTGGTAGCGCTCGTTCGCCCGCGTAATATATCTCACCGCGATTTCGACGCCGCCCACCACCGGCTTCACATTGATGGCCGGCGCTGCCGTCAGTGTATGCGCCGCGTCCTGCGAGCGCGTCACACCCTGCCATTCTTTCTCGGCCTGTTTCGCCGTCTCCGAGGTCGCTTCCAGCACGATCTTCTGGATGGCGTCTACCATCGGATAAGGATCGCGCCCCGCAGGCAAAACCACTTGCAATTCGTCCCACAACCACTGCCCCGAAGTCGAAAAATTGAAGTAGTGCCCCTCAATCGCAAAGCTATTTGTAAATGTCACGCGCCGTCCGGTCGGGTGGCCCGAGTCCGTCCAATTGCCAGTCTCCAGCAGCACGGTATGAAACATCCCAAGTTCGACGACTTCCCCCGTCACGCCGTTAATCTCCACCCAATCGCCCAGCCGAACCCCATTCTTCCCCATCAACACAAACCAGCCTAGGAAGCCCACGATGAAATCCTTCAACGCGACGGTCAAGCCCGCGCCAGCAAGCCCTAGAAAAGTCCCAAGTTGGTTCGGCGGACCCAGAATCACCAGCAAAATAAGCAGCACTGCCAGCACCTGGATCGACACGCGCGTAACCCCGCGCAGTGTCTCCACTTGCCGGCGATCCAGCGAAGTCTTTCCAAGCAGCATTTCCAGCCAGCTCTCGAAAAACACGCCTACCAACAAAATACCAAGAATGACGACGAAACCAATCAGAGCGCGATGAACGACTGCTTTCTGGTTTCCTGCCACAACCTGAATCCACTTCCCGTAGTTATCGGCGAGCTGTTTCTGGTCGTCGATTCTCTTGTCGAACGACGCCAGAGCTTTCTGCTGCGCCGAGCGGCTCTTTGACTCTTTGAGCAGCCTCGCTGAGTCTTCGTCGCTCAGCTTTGATGGAGCCGCGCCGTTTTGCGATTGTGTGCTCGGGTTCGCGGGTCCATTCGCTTGCGCGGACTTGTCCTTTCTGGCGTTGATTTGCGCTTCGATTTCATTGTGTCTCGCCGATAGCGATGCCGCCGCAGACTCCGCCGCTTGTTTCGCCTGCCACAAGAGCAACTGCTTTTGATGGAGCGTCATCCATTGCTGGAACCGGTGAATCAATCCGGCTTGGTCCACGGCGGCGGTGAGGTTCACGCGCAACGCATCCGTAGCCTCCGAAGACGCCTTGTGCTCCTGCATCATTGCTTCGATACGGCTCTTCGGGTCGCCTCCTGCGCGCTCTAGGTCCGCCTTGGCATCGTCCACTTCATCCTGATGCTCTTCTTGATGTGCCGTCGCCAGCACTAGCTGATCGTCCAAGGCATCTTTCTTGGCCCCGGTAGCCTTCGCATCGTCGGCTGTCAACCGCGCCACTAACGCATTGTCGGCGTCGAGAGTATCTTCGGCGCTTTTCAATCGCGCTTGAATTTCTTTTGCTTGTGCGCTCAGCGCGGGCGGGTGCTCTTCTGCCTCACGCTCCGCCGCCGCGTAGGCCAAATCCATCTGATGGTCCGCAAGCCGGAGCGCTTCCTTGGCAAACGGCTCCTCCTCGGGGCTATTCGGCATTTTCGCCAAGCGCTGTGCCGTCAGCAGTGGCGATTGATCCACCAACGGCGCCTGCGCGGTTGCAGCGCTGTTCGCCACGCTTCCTGCGGGCGGTGTTCCGGCTGGCTGCCCCGTGTGCAGCAACCCAAACACGCTCGCCGCCAAAAGCAGCACTAACACCACAGCGAAAATCTTTTGTATCGGTTTCATTTTTGTTTTGCGGCTGGTTTCATTATCTTAGTATGCTTCGCGCCCACCACAAACAATTCCTTCGCGAGTTCTTGCAATCGGCAGTCTCGATATCGTCCTTGAGGTGCGAGCCATTTCACAATCTTCAGCTGCGCCCGAACCAATAAGCGAGGCTTGCGTGGTTCCCGATATGACAAACGGCGCCGGGCGCCCCTTGCCGGCCCTCGGCCGGACTCGTAAGCTGGTCGCAGAGGACTCCGTGCAGGACTCCAAATTGCCCAGAAGCATTTTCGTCATGCTCGCAATTTTGGCGGCGATCTATTTTTCTTTGTGCTACCGGCGTCTCCCCGATGAGCTCGCGTCTCACTTCAACGGCCGCGGCATCCCCAACGGCTGGCAAACCAAATCAATGTTCTTCGCATTTTTCGTTGGCGCCCTGGTAATTGCCACGGTCCTCGCCTTCGGCCTCCCGCGCATATTAAAGAGTTTGCCGCCGCATGCTATCAATCTCCCAAACAAAGCGTACTGGCTCGCTCCCGACCAGTCTGCAGCCACGTTCGAGTTCTTCAGCATCTGGTTTGCCTGGTTCGGCAGTGCCGCTCTCATACTCCTTCTTTTTACGTTCAATTACGCGGTCCAATCCAATCTGCATCCCGACCACCGCCCCGATCCCGACCAAATGCTTTACGCCTTCCTCGTTTTCGCCGCCTTCGTAGCCGTGTGGATCACCCGTCTAACCACCCGCTTCGCCCGCATCCCACCGCAAAACGTCGGGAGTTGACGGAAATTGACAGAGAGCATAGTTTTGGCCAGTGAAGGTTCGAGACGTTATTCGCATGCTGGAACAAGATGGATGGGTGCTTGCGAGAACCCGAGGAAGTCATCGCCAGTACAGACATCCTGCTAAACTAGGAGTCGTCACGGTCCCCGGAAAGCCCGGCGATGATCTGGCGCCGGGAACGTTGAATAGCGTCTTGAAACAAGCGGGATTGAAACTATGAAAAAATATCTGATCGTCATCGAGCCGACACAGACCGGATTCTCAGCCTACTCTCCCGACCTGCCTGGCTGCGTTTCGACAGGCCGCACCCGCGAAGAAGTCGAACAAAACATGCGCGAGGCCATTGCGTTCCATCTTGATGGCCTACGCGTAGAAGGACAAACCGTCCCCGAGCCACAAACTTATTCCGCGTATATTGAACTTCCCACTTAGTTTCCAAGAATCGGCGCCGCACGAATGGAAGAGACCACAATTCTGTATCGTCCGGTCGGAACGAACGAACTTGCCCTCATCGCAAAGTCTGAATATCGCGCCTTCCCACCGCGGCTACCAGGACAACCAATCTTTTATCCAGTTCTGAATGAAGAGTACGCAACTCAGATCGCTCGAGACTGGAATGCGCAGAATTCTCAATCAAAGCTTGGTTACGTGACGCGATTCGCTGTAAGGACAAACTACCTTTCGCAGTTCACGGTGCAGAAGGTAGGCGGCGCACTTCACCTCGAATATTGGATTCCAGCGGAACAGCTCAGCGAGTTTAATCAAAACATTGTTGGAAAAATTGAAGTCGTCTCCGAATTCCACGGCAAATAAAAACGCCCCGATCTCTCGGGGCGTTTCAATTTCGGCTCTGAACTACTCACTACCCACTGCCCACTACTCGCTTCTTTCTACAAATAATCCCGCGAAGGTCCCTCAAGAAACGCCCGGAGCTTCCGCGAGCGTGACGGATGCCGCAGCTTCCGCAACGCTTTCGCCTCAATTTGCCGGATGCGCTCGCGCGTAACGGCGAACGACTGGCCGACTTCCTCAAGCGTATGTTCGCTGCCGTCATCCAAACCAAACCGCATCTTGATAACTTTTTCCTCGCGCGGCGTCAGCGTCTTCAACACCGAAGACGTCTGCTCCTTCAAATTCAAATTGATCACCGCGTCCGAAGGCGAAACCACCGCCTTGTCCTCGATGAAATCCCCAAGATGCGAATCTTCTTCCTCGCCAATCGGCGTCTCCAGCGAAATCGGCTCCTGCGCAATCTTCAAAATCTTGCGAACCTTGGACACCGGAATGTCCATGCGCTTTGCAATTTCTTCCGAAGTTGGCTCGCGCCCCAGTTCCTGCACCAACTGGCGGCTCGTCCGCACCAGCTTGTTGATCGTCTCGATCATGTGCACCGGAATTCGAATCGTGCGCGCCTGGTCGGCAATCGCGCGCGTGATCGCCTGCCTGATCCACCATGTCGCGTACGTTGAAAACTTATACCCGCGCCGCCACTCGAACTTGTCCACGGCCTTCATCAAACCGATGTTGCCTTCCTGAATTAAATCCAGAAACTGCAACCCGCGGTTCGTATATTTTTTTGCAATGGAAACCACCAAGCGAAGGTTGGCCTCGATCAATTCCTTCTTCGCCTGTTCAGCTTCCGCTTCGCCGCGGTGAATAAACGTCAGCGTGCGCTTCAATTCGGTAAGCCCGACCTCGCTCGCCTCTTCAATATCTTTCAGCTCCGTCCGCCGCGTGCGCAATTCCTTGCGCGCTTCCGCCGCCACGTCGCCTTTCGCGGCGTCCACACGCCGTTCAAGCCGCCCCGCTTCGCGCTCCAGAGACTGCAGCCGCTCGACCGTCCCGCGCATCTTGTCGATCAGCCGCTTCTTCTCAAAGGGATTGAAATCGATCCCGCGAATCTCCACCGAAATCTCGACACGCGTTCGCGACAGCGCCCATTTCGCCTTCATGTACGGCTTTTTCTTCGCCTTCGGCGTGCTATCGAGCTTCTCCGCCTGCTTCAGCGCCAAATCGTACAGCTTCGCGATCTTGTCGATGTACTTCAGCGTCTGCTTCGTCTTGTTCGCGATCTTCTCTTCGGTCAGCTCTTCGTCGTCAAACTGCACAATCTCTTTGATCGACCGCGCGCCCTTCCGCAAATCCTCGCCCACCGCGATCAATTCCTTGATCACGATCGGCGACCGCGTGATCGACTTCATCACCACCAGTTGCCCGCGCTCGATCCGCTTCGCGATGGTCACTTCGCCTTCGCGCGTCAGCAGCGGCACGGTCCCCATCTCGCGCAAATACATGCGCACCGGATCGTTAGTTTTCTCGAGCGACCCCGGCGTCAAATCCAGATCGCTGCCGCCTTCATCCGAATGCGCGTCGTCCTTGACGACCGCATCCCGGTCCCCCGCCTCCGAGGACACTTCCACCGCTCGCGCAGCCTTCGCCGACGCCTGGTCCTCGTAAATCTCGATCCCATTCCGTTCAAATGTAGTGAGAAGGTCGTCGATCTCTTCCGAGGAGTGCACTTCTGCCGGAAGCGAATCGTTCACTTCGTCGTAAAGCAAATATCCGCGCTCTTTGCCCACGGCAATAAGCTGCTTTACCGCATCGTATTTTTCTTCAAGACCCACTGCTGCCACGAATTCCTCCAGCCATTAAAGCGCAATCCAAATGCGGCCGGTCAAAGCCGCCAAAACCTTTTCCTCGCAAAGGCGCAGGCAGTATGCCACGCTTGCGCAGCCAATTCCTCTGCGGTCACCAAAACGAACTGTGGGGAATCCCCCACCAGATCACTCGTCTTTTTGTGAATTCCTTTATGGTACGCCGCGCCGCCAGCTTGCCGTTCGCCCTGTACTTCGCCCGTTATGCGCTCTCAGAGTACGTTCCCGCGCCTCTAAGTGCATCTATATAGATGCAGTTAGGTGCGAATGCGTTACTCGCGAAACCCTATTACGCTACACGTCTAAGTCCGCCCTCGTCAACAATTTAATCAGTGGAAATCTGTGGAAGAAGTCTGTCCCAGGCGTTATTTAGAAGTCGGGCCCTGCAGCCATTCCTAATTTAGAACCAAGTCTCAACTTTTTTCCGCCGTTTTGACACCGGGCGAGCTCCGCCGAAAAACGCCCCGATGTGTATGATGTTCCGCAGGCAAAAACGACTCACTCAAAATATGGCATCAGTCTTCTCACACGCAGTAGCCGCCCTCGGCATCGGCGCATGCTTTTACCGGCCGGGTACCCCGAAGCGCGTCTGGATAACCGGAGTACTCTGCTCCGTCGTCCCCGACCTTGATGTCATCGGCTTTCATTTCGGAATCCACTACGGCGACTTCTGGGGACATCGGGGCTTTACGCATTCCCTTCTCTTTGCGGTACTTCTAGCTACTCTCGCCCTCCTCCTCACATTTCGCCAAGCCGTTCCAGGCCTGAACCGTTTCGCCCTATGGGCCTATTTCTTTCTGGCCACAGCCAGCCACGGCCTCCTCGACGCCATGACCGACGGCGGCCTCGGCGTCGCCTTCTTCTCCC
>Ga0206978_1205_pt1 | contig 11398 bp, 8 predicted proteins | sample Alteio_BWMinCont_21_FD_153477 | JGI IMG/M metagenome (GOLD analysis project Ga0206978, IMG submission 153477) | Enriched cells from forest soil in Barre Woods Harvard Forest LTER site, Petersham, Massachusetts, United States -... | ecosystem: Environmental > Terrestrial > Soil > Temperate forest >...
GCGTTGGTTTATAGAAGGGCTTCCGAAGCCTGCTATTTTTGACCAGCTGAAAGAACATCCGCATCTTCTGAAAGAGCATCCGGAAATGGCGCCTCAGTTCTGGAGCGGCGTGTACGATTACGGGATCACTCTGCTTCCTTATCTGCTTGTTGGCGCGGTGGTTTATTTGGCTTTTTATTATGTTATTTTGGTCGGCTATCTTCGGTTTGAGACCGAGCAACCGCACGTCACCCCAACTATCGGCGGTTTTTTCTACTGGTTTAGCCGGGTTTTGTGGAAATATCTTCACCCGATCTTGTGGATGCTGATCCCCCTCATTGGGCCTTTGTTTTATCTGAGATCGACTGTCCGCTATGCGGTGGTGTCGCCACTTGCCGTTCTTGGCCAGGGGCCTGAGCTTGAAAATAGCTGGAATCTGACGAAGGATAATTGGTGGCGAATTTTTTGGAATCAGTTGGGGGTAAGTTTGGTCGTTGGCCTTATTGTGTGGGGCGCATCGTTGGTACCCTTGATCGTTGTTTTTTTGATAGCACACGCCGATAAGCAGTCACCCCTATTTCAGGGTTTTGAATGTCTTCTGCATGGGCTGGCCATGGGATTCGGCATGATGGTTGGCATTATATATTGCTGCACAACGTGTCGTGTTTTGCTCGAAGAGCGTAGCAAATAGATCTTTTAATCTGGTAACTCATGAGTAATGGAGTAAAGTTAGCCTATGTCCGGTCTTCTCACCCCCAATCCCGTCTATAAGCCCTTCCGTTATCCGTGGGCCTATGAGGCGTGGCGCAAACAGCAGCAGATCCATTGGCTGCCGGAAGAAGTGCCGATGGCCGACGATGTTAAGGACTGGCGGCACAAGCTGACGGCGGCTGAGCGCAGCTTGCTCACCCACATTTTTCGCTTCTTCACGCAGGCCGACGTCGAAGTGAACAATTGCTACATGAAGAAATACGCGACTGTTTTTCAGCCGACTGAAATTCAGATGATGTTGTCGGCGTTTTCCAATATGGAGACGGTTCATATCGCCGCCTATTCGCATTTGCTCGATACCATCGGCATGCCGGAGGTCGAGTATTCGGCGTTCCTTCGTTACAAGGAAATGAAGGACAAGTACGATTATATGCAGAACTTCAACTGCAGCGGTCCGGTTGAGATCGCGCGCACGCTGGCCGTGTTCGGCGCTTTCACCGAGGGGCTGCAACTCTTCGCGTCGTTCGCGATGCTGATGAACTTCCCGCGCTTCAACAAAATGAAGGGTATGGGGCAGATCGTCACATGGTCGGTGCGCGACGAAACGCTGCATACGCATTCGATCATTCGTCTGTTCCGTACCTTTATCGACGAAAACAAATTCATCTGGACCGACAGTTTCCAGCGTGAGCTGTATCTGGCCTGCGATACTATCGTCGATCACGAGGATGCGTTTATCGATCTTGCGTTTGAATTAGGCGGCGTTGAAGGTTTGGCGGCTGACCAAGTGAAATCTTACATTCGCTATATTGCCGACCGCCGTTTGACGCAGCTCGGCCTGCAGCCGATTTACCGCGTGGCCAAAAATCCGCTGCCGTGGATGGACGAAATGCTGAACGGCGCCGAGCACGCTAACTTCTTCGAAGCGCGCGCTACCGAATATAGTAAAGCCGCGACCAAGGGCACGTGGGAAGAAGCGTTCGCGACCACCGGCGATGATGCGGCGGAATAAATTTTAACCATAACCATTCTTTGTCTCCCGCCAGTGCCGGACTAAAATTTTCCGGCCGTTCCTTATGGCAATTTTATGTTTGATTCTCCGATATAATCGGATGAACCGTCATGCTTTTAGTACAATAAATGCCGGGTTACACGGGTGCACACTTTCGATGATCGTGCCCGTGCTCATGGCCATCGACACGCACAGTCACTGGTGGGCCTTGGCAGCAAGTTCTGCAGGTGTGCCTGCCTGCTTCTTGGCCGGTTATATCGAAGACTTGCGTAAGTTAAGACGAGCTCCACAAACTTCTGGTACTCCGGACGAAACGGAATCTTCAAAAACGCCAATGTTTGTGCAGACCGCTTACCAAATTGTGACGGTGACGGGCATATCATCGTTGCGGGAGATCGTTGTTTTAAGTGGTAGCATTGTGGGAAATCTTCAGTCGGCATTCCAGAACAAGAGTATAAGAGAATGGACAAAACGAAAAGTCATCCGTCCGATTGCACGCATTGCCCGGGCATCGCGTTTTTCATCCGTCTCCCCTCTAAGCACCGAAGATAAGCAAGCCTTGCAGGAAAGCCCGCGTCGGTTTGTGACTATGAAAAAAGCCGTGGCCGCCAAAATTCCTCGATTTACAAGTATGTGTGACGTGTTGAAAAATCCGATTATCCCGTGGACTGGCGCTTATGTGGCGGCGGCCCAAAACGCCAATCTGCACTGGTCTTTGCAGGTTGCGATGGGCGCACTCTTCGTAGCGGCAGGCGTAGTTACTTTCGGGCAGGAACTTAAAGTCTGGCTTCAGCAAGATAAATTTAAAAATATCGGTTTGTTAATGTTTGCCGAAAATCATCTGAATTCAGCCACGGCGAATTTTATTACGGGCCAAAATTTAAAAGGCTGGCAGATGGCCGTTTACGCCCTAACTTGCGTCTCGCTGTATCTCTACGAACGCAATGGCGGCGCGGTTCAAACGGCGCAACGTGTGCGCGACTATATCAAGAACAGAGAAATACCGCCTCTTGCTCCCATCCTCTAACTAATCCCATCGCGCTACAACCTGCGCCGCCTTAAACCCTGAACGGATCGCGCCTTCGATGGTTGAGGGCAAGCCCGTCGACGTCCATTCTCCCGCAAGCGCTAGATTGGTCCAGCGGAAATCGAAGGGCAGCGGGCGTTTGGCGTCTTGGGCGGGGGTGGCGGAGAAGGTCGCGAATTTTTCTTTGAAAATCCGGTGCGGCGGAACTTTTTCAGGATCGAGATCGAACAGCGTCGCCAGATCCTGCCACACAAGGCGCGCCATATCGCGCACCGCGCGGCCCGCATGCCGTTCGGCGGCGCTGACGGTGACGGAAGCCACGCCGTCGCGCACAAACACCCATTCGGCGAGGCCGCCGATCAAGCCGGTCAATCCGGCCGGATTATGTGGCGCTTCGACACGGAAATGCGCATTGATGATGGAGCGAAAATCATCCGGCGCTGAAAGTCCCGGCAGCAATTCGCGCGCAATCCAAGCCGGAACCGCCAGCACCACCCAATCGTTGGGATCGAGCTCGGTCAGGCCGCTGCCGAATTGCAAGCCGGTGATACGACGGTCACGGATTTGGAAACTGCGCAGCCGGTGGTTGAATTTGATATTCGCACCCTGCCGCCTGAGCGCCGCAACGCCGGGATTAACGAAACTTTCCGACAAGCCGACCTTCGCCATCATCGGGCAACAGGTTTTGCCTCCGGCGGCGAAGGTTTGCCAAAATACATTGGCCAGCAAACGGGCGGAAGCGATTTCCGGCTCGGTATTCAGTGCGGCGATGGTTAGGGGTTCCCAAAAACGCCGGTAAAGGGCGGTGTTTTTATCGAGCCTTCCGGCGACGGTATCTTCGCGCCCGGCGGTGACGATGGAAATGGCGGAAAGATAGTCCAGCGCTTTGGTGCCGGCTATGCGCCGTTCCTTGCCCAAAATCCACCACGGTATGCGGCTGCGATTGATACGCGTGACCCAGCGCCGGCCAGTTTCCATATCCATGAAAGGGAAAATCGGCGCGCGCGGCCCGGTCATCGTATCCAGCGCGTCGGTCAGATAGAGATAATCATTAATCGCCGCATTGCCCGACAAGACCAGATGATTGCCGTTATCGAGCCGGCATCCGAGCTCCTGATCAAAATAAGACCGGCACCGCCCGCCACCGAATGGCGCAGCTTCATAAAGCGTCACGGCTTCGCCCATGAGCGAGAGCTGCAGCGATGCCGCAAGCCCGGCCATGCCGCCGCCGATTACGTGGATGTGTCGAGAAGTCATGATTTATGATTATTACAAAAGAACGGCGCCTTATCCCATCAAATTCCGCAACACCAGCCACAATTTCTGCCAGGTGGGCAGACAAACGCGCTCTGTCGGGTTTTGCCAATCTGCCGCAATCAGCCGTTCGAAGATGGCGTAATAATAAGCCTTCATCATCCGCGCCGGGCGCATGGCGGAGGGCTTGCATTTTGCCATGGCGGCGCTGGCGGCGGTAAAATGTTCGCGCGCACGCGCGGCCAGGTCGCGGCAGGCTTTCGGCAAATTGGGATCGCGCAGGACATCGTTCGGCACGCGCGAGGCGATGCCGTACCGCGTCAACAGTTCTTCCGGCAAATAAAGCCGACCGCGCGCCGCATCTTCGGTCAGATCGCGCAGAATATTGGTAAGCTGAAAGGCGCGGCCGAGATGGTGCGACACATCCATGGCATCGTGGCTGGCATCGCCGAAAATTCGCACCGAAACGCGGCCGACGGCGCTGGCGACCCGGTCACAATAGAGATCGAGCGTCGGCAGATCGGGCGCACGGATCGCTGTTCCGGCATCCATCGCCATGCCGTCGATGATGTCCTGAAAATCCTTTTCGATGAGCCCGAAGCGCTGCACCGCAGGTGCGAGGGCGGCCGTGATCGGGTCGCCTGCATTGCCCTGAAACAATTCAGCAATACGCTCGCGCCATTTTTGCAAGTCGCGCTGGCGTTCTTCAGCCGTAGCGCCGTCATCGGCGATGTCGTCCACTTCGCGGCAAAAAGCGTAAAGCGCATACATCGCCTCGCGCCGCGCTTTCGGCAGCAAATTCATCCCGGCATGGAAAGAAGTGCGCGAGGCATTTACCCGCGCTTTTACTTCAGCCATAGCCTCAGGATAGGAAACGGTCATTAAAACCATGCCCGCGCGATACCGGCTAGCGCTGCGCCGGTGACTGGAATTTTTCCGAGCTTCACATTATCGCGCAGCGGATCGCGCTTGCGCAGCAGGCGGATCAACTGCCCCGCCAAAACGCAGATGATCGACGTTTCGCATTTCAGGCGCGTATCCGGCACGCAGCGCGGCAGGTTGCGCGCTTGGGGCATCATTGCTTCGCATTTATCCAGCATCATATTCAACGTTTTGCGCAAGCCGATGGTCGCCATTTTTTGTGCCAGATGCTCGATGCGCGCGCCTGATGCCGCCAGCATTTCCTGGGGGATATAAACGCGGTCGAGCTGCGCGTAATCGTCGGCGCAATCTTGAATGTGATTGATCACCTGTAAAACCGAACATAACGCATCATTTGCAGGCCAGGCTTCCTCGCCGATGCCGTGCAGCGCCAGCACCTGCCGGCCGACGGGAGAAGCCGAATAACGGCAGTAGTTCATCAAATCATCCCAATCTTTATAACGCAGTTGGGTCGCATCGCGTTTGAAGGCGGTGAGAAGATCAAGGCAATGCTGCGGTACAATGCCGGTCTCCAGCATGCTTTGGCGCATCGCGGTGGCGCTTGGCACATCATCGCCTTCGCTACCCAGCAACACATCGGCAAAACGCTCAAGCCGCGCCACTTTAACTTGGGGATCGAGCAGGGGATGATCGGCAATATCGTCGGCGGCACGGGCAAAACTATAAAACGCATGTACATGCGCGCGCAGGTCGGGGCGAATGAGCATCGTCGCTGGTGTTTTCAAGCAGCAAGGCAACATCGCTTGCCTTGCCGAACATAACCGCGTCTTCGATCTCGCTGGCAAGCGATGCGCTTATTTCGAAACCATCCTCGTCAGCGGCTACTGACACGCCAGGCACTCTTCGTATTTCTTTTCTTCTTCGGCACCCGCCATCGTGTCGTCATTGGCAGCGTAAACCTGCGGCATTTGCGATTGCGGCGCCGAGGCTGTATTGCCCGCCGAAGATTCCGCACGTTGCAGCGACTTCGAGCGGCAATAGTAAAGGCTCTTTACGCCGCGCTTCCATGCGCTGAAGTGAATAAGGTGAAGATCGCGCTTATGCACATCGGCCGGCAAGAAGATGTTGAGGCTTTGCGCCTGGCATACATAAGGTGCGCGATCGGCAGCGAGATCGATTAGCCAGCGCTGATCAAGCTCGAACGCCGTTTTGAACACCAGCTTCTCATGGTCGCTCAGGAAGTCGAGATGCTGGACGGAACCTTCACGCGTGGTGATGCTGCTCCAGGTATCCTCGTCGTCATGGCCATACTTCTCCAGCACCTGCGCCAGATATTTGTTGCGCACGGCAAAGCTGCCGGACAGCGTCTTGTGCAAGAAGCTATTGGCGGCGTTGGGCTCGATCCCGGGGCTGGTACCGCCGCAGATGATCGAGATCGAAGCCGTCGGCGCAATCGCGATCTTGTTCGAGAAACGCTCCATGATGCCGTAATCGGCGGCATCCGGACAGGCGCCGCGTTCTTCGGCCAACGAAACCGAAGCGACATCGGCTTGCTGCTTGATGTGGTGGAACATACGTTTGTTCCAAACTTTGGCCATCACGCCTTCGATCGGCACGTTCTGGCTTTGCAGGAACGAATGTAGCCCCATCACGCCGAGCCCGACCGAGCGTTCGCGCGCGGCTGAGTATTTGGCGCGGGCCATACTGTCCGGCGCACGTTTGATGAAATCTTCCAGCACATTGTCGAGGAAGCGCAAGCAATCCTCGATAAAGGTCGGATGCGTTTCCCATTCGAGATACTTCTCGAGATTAAGCGAGGAGAGACAGCACACCGCCGTGCGTTCCTGCCCGTCTTTATCCTTGCCGGTCGGCAGCGTGATCTCGCTGCACAGGTTCGACATCTTGACGGTAAGGCCTGCCAGCTTGTGATGCTCAGGGATTGCCTTGTTCACATTGTCGACGAACAGCAGATAAGGCTCACCGGTCTCAACACGTGCCGTGAGGATACGGATCCAAAGAGCGCGGGCATTAACCCGATCGATGATCGCGCCGTCTTTCGGGCTGGTAAGCGCCCATTCTTCATCATTTTCCACCGCACGCATGAAAGCGTCGGGAATGGCGATGCCGTGATGCAGATTAAGCGCTTTACGGTTTGGATCGCCGCCGGTGGGCCGGCGCATTTCGATAAATTCTTCAATTTCCGGATGACTGACCGGCAGATAGCAAGCCGCCGAGCCGCGCCGCAGGCTGCCCTGGCTGATCGCCATGGTCAGGCTGTTCTGCACGCAGATGAAGGGAACAATGCCGGATGTTTTGCCGCTATGGCCGACCGGCTCACCGATCGAGCGCAGATTGCCCCAATAAGAACCGATGCCACCACCGAGGGCCGCCAGCCATACATTCTCATTCCATAGATTGAGGATGCCTTCGAGGCTGTCGGAGCATTCGTTGAGGAAGCAGGAGATTGGTAGGCCGCGATTGGCGCCCCCATTGCTCAAAATAGGCGTCGCCGGCATGAACCACAGGCGGCTTATATAGTCATACAGGCGCTGGGCATGGGCTGAATCGTCAGCATAAGTCATGGCAACGCGGGCAAACATGTCCTGCGGCGTTTCGCCGGACAGCAAGTAGCGGTCTTCTAAAGTTGCGAGACCGAAGGCGGTCAGACCCCCGTCCCGAGAACGATCCACAACCACGTGCGGACCACGCTCGACCTGCATAACATCAAACATATTTGCCCCCCGCACAGCGTTGAACCGTTACGTTCATGCAACTTATCAACAACTGTGGATAACTATACCAAGAAAAACGTGGATTTTCCACCACATCTAGCGACTGAAGACCCCTACTGTACCACATATCGTGCCCCTGTCACCGGTCGACAACAGTTCGAAATGAAGGCGGTTAACCTACCCGCCCTTTTGATTCCATTTGGAATCCGGCGACGCGAACTATGGAAATTTTATTTCTTTTTTACATTCGAAGGCATACCCCGGAGATTTTCGAGAGCCGAATTTGGATTTTTAACCCGGCAAGCGTAAGAACGCCGACCGAGAGTCGAACTATACCACTAGCGTGATGAGCCCGGCAACCGCAGCCTCCAGCGGCAAATAGAACCAAATTTGGGTCAGAAAATCAAAGAATCGGCCGCAGTGAGCTGCCCTGGCGAATAGTCACAGTGGCTTGAAAAACCAGCAAAATTATCTATAAAGCGATTGACCAGGGCTGGTTTCAGTTTACAAACTGCAACTTGGCCTCTAGATTGGTTTTTTCGTATGCGGATGGGGTCGTTTTCCTGCCGCAAAAGGCCGGAAAAGGCCCGTTTTTTTCAACCCAAAGGTTGCCTTTGTCATGAAAGTTATCCTCGCCCAACCGCGCGGATTTTGCGCCGGAGTCGAACGTGCGATCGAAATTGTCGAGCAAGCGCTCGATAAGTTCGGCCCGCCTATCTATGTGCGCCACGAAATTGTCCACAACCCGCATGTGGTGAAGGACCTCGCGCAAAAAGGCGTCATTTTCGTCGAGGAAACCGATGAAGTGCCCGCCGGCGCTGTAACCATCTTCAGCGCCCACGGCGTTGCCGAGGAAATCGAAACGCACGCCATAAAGCGAGGCCTGCAAGTGATCGATGCCACCTGCCCTCTGGTTTCCAAAGTTCATACCGAAGGTCAGCGCTACGCCAAGCATGGGCGCGAGATTATTCTGATCGGCCATGAAGGCCATCCCGAAATCGAAGGCACCATGGGCCGTATCCCCGGCGGCGTGCATCTCATCTCCGAAGTGGTGGATGTGGCGAAGCTGGAAGTGAAAGACCCGGACAAGCTCGCCTATATCACGCAAACCACTTTAAGCGTCGATGATACAAAGTTGGTCATCGATGCGCTGAAGGCGCGCTTCCCCAACATCGTCGGCCCGGCGACCAAGGATATTTGCTACGCCACGCAAAACCGTCAAGTCGCCGTGCGCGAACTTGCCAAGCATGTGGATGTCGTGCTGGTGATCGGCGCCCATAACAGCTCGAACTCCAACCGCCTGCGCGAACGCGCCGAGGAAGTCGGCGTGCCGGCGCATCTGATCGAAGATGCCACACACCTCAACATCGATTGGGTCAAGGGCAAGAAAACTGTCGGCATCACCGCCGGAGCCTCCGCCCCCGAAAACCTGGTGCAGGAACTAATCGAACGCCTGCGCCAAATCGAACCCGTCGAAGTCTCGGTACTGCCGGGCGTCGAAGAAAACGTCCATTTCCGTTTGCCGCTGTCGCTGACCAAGGCGCAGGGGCGGACACAGCAGGCTGATGCTGTTGAACGAGTTGCAGGCTAACGCGGTACGAAAATCATGACAGCGCGCAATAAATCTATCTATACAGTTGCCGGAAACCCCAATAGGCCGGCAGTGTCATCAGGCCAAGGGATTAACAACAATCTCATGCGATCTGCGGGAGCAAGAGCAGGCAATGTGGCACACTGGATAGCAGTCACGGAGGCACGCAGACAACTTTGCAATCCTGAACCTTCCGCTCCCGCTCCTAAGCAAGAATCGCGCGGACTAAGAAGATTTCTTGAGCGTCTCACTTACCGGCTCTCATTGAAATCACCACCAATCTGATCTTACCACTAGGCCCAATGCTATCTGTCAATCCGAGGAAAATCTAATGTCCGTACCCCTTCGTCAGCAATTCGATATCGGCTACTACATGCTCAAGCAAAAGGTGCTGGGCAACAAACGCTATCCGCTCGTCCTGATGCTGGAGCCTTTGTTCCGTTGCAATCTCGCCTGCGCCGGTTGCGGCAAGATCGATTATCCGGATGAAATCCTCAACCAGCGCCTGAGCGTCGACGAATGCATGCAAGCAGTCGATGAATGCGGCGCGCCTGTGGTTTCCATCCCCGGCGGCGAGCCCCTGCTTCACCGCGAAATGCCGGAGATTGTGCAAGGCATCATCGCCCGCAAGAAATACGTCTATCTTTGCACCAACGCGCTGCTGATGGAAAAGAAGATGCATCAGTACGAGCCTTCACCCTATTTCACCTGGTCGGTGCATCTGGATGGCGACAAAGGCGATCACGATCGCTCCGTCTGCCAGGATGGCGTCTATGACAAGGCCGAGAAAGCCATCAAGCTGGCGATCGCCAAAGGCTTCCGCGTCAACATCAACGCGACGCTGTTCAACAACGCCTCGCCGGAACGGCAAGCTGCGTTCTTCGACCACATGATGGATATCGGGCTGAACGCGATCACCGTTTCGCCCGGCTATGCGTATGAACGCGCGCCGGATCAGGAGCACTTCCTCACCCGCGCGGCGAGCAAGAATATGTTCCGTGAAATTTTCCGCCTCGGCAAAGAACGCGTGAAGCAAGGCAAGACCAAATGGCGCTTCAGCCAATCCTCGCTGTATCTCGATTTCATCGCCGGCAACCAAACCTACGAATGCACGCCGTGGGGCAACCCGACGCGTAACGTGTTCGGCTGGCAGCGCCCTTGCTATCTGCTCGGCGAAGGTTATGTGAAGAGCTTCAAGGAATTGATGGAAACGACCGATTGGGACAAATACGGCACCGGCAAATACGAGAAATGCGCCGACTGCATGGTCCATTGCGGCTACGAGCCCACCGCCGCCAACGACGCATTTGCTAACCCGCTAAAAGCGTTAGTCACTGCCCTGCGCGGCCCGAAGACCGAAGGCGCCATGGCCCGTGACATCGATCTCGACCAGCAACGCCCGGCTGAATACATCTTCAGCAAGCATGTGCAAGATGCCCTGGATAAAATCCACGCCGAGAAGATTCTGGCCTCCGCAGGCCGCGACGCGGTCGAGGCGGCGGAGTAATCGAATTAAAGTTTTGCCTCTGCTACGTTGGCTTTTCTGAGCGCGGGTAGAGCAAGAAGCTCTCTTGTGCCAATTGTATCCCAATTCAGCCGAACGCAATTACCAAGGCGCGAGAACCTTTCTGCTGCTTCTCCAAATCTCTCTCTCAAAAAATAGGCGCTTCCGTCACCATCTCTAATCAAAACGGACATTACCATTTCTGGTATAAAGGTCGTCCCGTTGTCCGAGCGCTGAACAACGGCACCTTGGGCAAACGGCGACAAAGGGTGCAGAGTGTATTGCTGCGAAGGATCTATTTCGAGAGAATGCGAATTTGTTCTAAGAGTAGCGCGAACAATCGACTCGCCTTGATTAGGTGAACGAAAATTCCCCGTCTGATCATGAAAGATACCAACGGCAGTATCCTACAGCCGTTTTGCGAAACTAAATAATCAATTGCTTGGGCCGTTAAACAACCAATTGATGTATAAGAAATGTCATGCCCCTTACCCTTCGCTTTCATAACCAGCTGTTAACCATGTGCCAACTACCCATTGGCGCGCCAGTGCCGGTGGATATTCTTACGCGGCCGATGACGGCCTTCTTCCGCACGCATGATGAAACGACCTTGTTGTGTTCCTCGGCACTTGCGCCAAAAAATGCGAAATCAGAATCCGGCTTCATCGCGATCGAACTGGTTGGCCCTTTTGCTTTCAACGCAACC
>Ga0206978_1206_pt1 | contig 11381 bp, 4 predicted proteins | sample Alteio_BWMinCont_21_FD_153477 | JGI IMG/M metagenome (GOLD analysis project Ga0206978, IMG submission 153477) | Enriched cells from forest soil in Barre Woods Harvard Forest LTER site, Petersham, Massachusetts, United States -... | ecosystem: Environmental > Terrestrial > Soil > Temperate forest >...
ATTGATGACGTTTATAAATATACCGCCAAGGGCAATCTTGTTGGGGTGATCAGCAATGGGACGGCTGTGCTGGGATTGGGGAATATTGGCCCCGAGGCAAGCAAGCCCGTTATGGAAGGCAAAGGCCTTCTGTTTAAAATCTACGCCGATATTGATGTTTTTGACCTCGAAGTTAACGCAAAAACGGTTGACGAGTTTGTAAATATTGTTAAGGCGCTTGAACCAACGTTCGGCGGCATTAATCTTGAGGATATATCTGCCCCGACCTGCTTTGAAATTGAACGCAGGTTAAAAGCGGAAATGAAAATTCCGGTAATGCACGATGATCAGCATGGAACGGCTATCATATCGGGGGCTGCATTAAAAAATGCCTGCGAAATACAGGGTAAAAAGCTGGATAAGATAAAAATGGTTGTTAACGGTGCGGGTGCGGCTGCTGTTTCATGCTCAAAAATGTATTTTGCCTTAGGGGTAAAAAAAGAAAACCTGGTAATGTTTGATATTAACGGGCTGATCACTCCTGAACGCACAGACCTGGACGAGATCAGGATGGCATTCGCGACCACGCGTAAAGATGCGGGAACACTTTTGGAAGCAATGAAAAATGCCGATGTGTTTGTCGGCCTTTCGGCAAGTAATGTTGTTACAACTGATATGCTGCGGGCTATGGCTAAAAACCCCATTGTTTTTGCAATGGCCAACCCAAATCCTGAAATTGCCTATGACCTGGCTATCGGCGCGCGTAAAGATATTATAATGGCTACCGGCCGGTCTGATTTCCCCAACCAGGTAAATAATGTACTGGGCTTCCCTTATATTTTCAGGGGTGCGCTTGATGTGAGGGCAACGGCTATAAATGAAGAAATGAAGATTGCGGCCGTTAACGCGATAGCGGATATGGCCAAAAAGCCAATCCCCGAAGCAGTTAACCTTGCTTACAATACCACCAACCTGAAGTTCGGCCGGGAATATATTATCCCGAAGCCAATGGACCCGCGCCTTATCACCGAGGTTTCATCTGCTGTTGCCAGGGCCGCTATTGATTCGGGAGTTGCTCGTAAAGCAATAACTGACTGGGATACCTACACCGAGGAACTTAGGGTAAGGGTAGGCATAAACGATAAATTATTGCGGAACCTCACTAATAAGGCCAGGCAAAACCCGAAGCGGATAGTTTTTGCCGAAGCTGACACCTATAAAATTTTGCGGGCTGCCCAGATTGTTAAAGAGGAGGGTATCGCCACCCCGATCTTACTCGGTAATACAGATAAGATAAAGCAAATAATGAGGGAATATGATATTGACCTGGGCGATGTCCATATCATTGACCCTAAAGAACGGTGTGAACATATAGACGAATATGCTACGTATTTATATGACAAGCGCCAGCGCAGGGGGGTTACTTTATTTGAGTCGAGAAAATTATTAAGCGACCGGAATTATTACGGGGCATGTATGGTACAGTTTGGCGAGGCTGATGCCCTGATCTCCGGTTTAACCAAAGATTATGTGACCACCATAAAACCGGCCCTGCAAATTATCGGAACGGCTGACGGCGTTCGACGCGTGGCAGGCATGTATATGATGATCACCAAAAAAGGGCCGATATTTTTTGGTGATACCACGGTAAATGTCAATCCTTCGGTTCAGGACCTGGTTGATATAACCGTTTTGATAGAGCAATCGGTAAGGCAATTTAATATAAACCCGCGGGTTGCGGTACTGTCCTATTCAAATTTTGGATCTAACGAGGGCCCGATTCCCGAAAAGACCAGGGAAGCCGTACGTATCCTGCATGAAAAATATCCCGAAATGGTTATTGATGGGGATATGCAGGCCAATTTCGCTTTAAATTCCGATCTTCTTGCTGATAATTTTCCTTTTTCTACTTTAATAGGGAAGCCTGCAAATACGCTTATTTTTCCAAATCTTGAATCGGGGAATATTGCCTATAAATTACTGCAGGAAATGGGCGGCGCCGAAGCGGTCGGCCCTATACTGCTTGGTTTAAAAAAGCCGGTGCACGTATTGCAGTTGGGCAGCTCAGTAAGGGAAATTGTGAACATGATAACGATAGCGGTAGTTGATGCCCAGGAAAAGGATAAATAAAGATTTGAGATTTTAGATGTGAGATAGGAGACTTTTAAACTTTGGCCAATCTCACATCTCAATTCTCATATCTCAAATCTAAATAGCTAAACAAAAAAATATGTACGCTTATATTGATGGTAAATTAGTTTTTAAAAGCGCCGCGTTTGTAGTGATTGACGCCGGGGGCGTGGGCTACCACATCAATATTTCATTAAATACCTATTCGCGCCTTACTAATTCTGAACGTTGTAAACTGTTTACCTGGCTGCACGTAAAAGAGGATGCGCATACTTTGTATGGCTTTGCCGATGAGGGAGAGCGCCGCCTGTTCTTACACCTGATATCAATACCGGGCATAGGGCCAAATACGGGCCGGATGATGTTGTCGTCCATAACTCCCGAAGAGATACAGCATGCCATCATTTCCGGCAACGTTTCGTTGATACAGCGGATAAAAGGCATAGGCCCAAAATCGGCGCAGCGGGTAATATTGGAACTGCAGGATAAACTGCGTAAAGAGGGCGCTGATACATTGAGCGCCTCGCCATTAAATAAAACTGCTAAAGACGAAGCATTGTCGGCTTTAGTGATGCTCGGCTTTGCACGCAACGCCGTTGAGAAGGTTCTGGAGCAAGAAATAAATAAAAATAGTGACGACTTAACCGTTGAACAACTTATAAAATTTGCATTAAAAAGTTTATAATTACGATTAAATTCTACTGACCATTGTTTAGGATATTTACCCGGACGCTTATATGTTTTTTACTGATTTCCGCATTTTGTGGCTTAGGGACGGCTTTTGCCCAGCAGCAGCCGCCGGCCGCAAGAAAGGACACAGCAAAAGTTATTGTTCCTGTTACTACCCCGCAGTCCAACAATTTTCGTTTAAGGCAGGGGATATTCGATATTGACCCGCCAAACCTGGTGCGTACCGTTGAATATGACCCGATCACAGGCTTGTACATACTTTATGAGCGTGTCGGTAATTTGTTATACCGCCCGCCGCAATACCTCACCTTTGCCGATTATTTAGCATTGATGACAAGGGAAAGTGAGCGCAATAATTTTAAAAAGCTATCGGATGATTACGCTTATCAGTCACAGCAGCCCGGCTTTATCCCGCGGATAAAAATACGCAGCCAAACATTTGAGCAGATATTCGGCGGTCCGAATATTGACATCAAGCCGCAGGGATCGGCCGAGGCCATTATGTCCGGGCAACTGAATCAAAATCAAAACCCGCTTTTCAACACCCAGCAGCGCAACCAGTTCAATTTTAATTTTAATGAAAAGATACAATTAAATGTAACGGGCACAATTGGCGATAAACTAAAAATCACAACCAATTACAACACCGATGCCCAGTTTCAGTTTGAAAACCAGATAAAGGTTGATTATACCGGACACCCGGATGAGATCATCCAAAAAATAGAACTTGGTACTGTAAATATGACTTTGCCTACCACCCTGATCACAGGCAGCCAGGCCCTATTTGGCGTAAAAGCCAAATTGAAGTTCGGTAACCTTGACGTAACTACTATTTTCGCGCAGCAGCGCTCCAAATCACAAACAATAACTATTACCAATGGCTCTCAGCAAGGGCAATTTAAGCTCACTGCAGCCAACTATGATGCTAATAAGCACTTCTTTTTGTCTCAGTTTTTCCGTAACAATTACGATAAAGCGCTGGCTAATATCCCCATTATTAGTTCAGAAGTTAATATTACAAAAATCGAGGTTTGGACTACAAACAGGATAAACAGCACAACCGGATCGCGGGATGTCCTTGGTTTTATAGATCTGGGCGAAAACAAGCCATATAATACCACCGTTGTAAAAGGAGGGCCGGCTTTTTCGGGTTTGCCGGCAGGGTTCCAGGGCCCGGGTTTTCCGCAGCAATCAAATTCTTTGCTGCGCAATATTCCCGCAAATGCGCGGCTGACAAACGACCCTCACAATACTATTGCAACTTATTTCGCCGGCAGCGGCGGGGCCGATAATTATGCCAAGCTGACATATGCACGTCTGTTGACCTCCAAAGATTACACCCTTAACCCACAACTTGGCTATATCTCGTTAAACTACCCGTTAAACAATGATGAAGTTCTCGCGGTAGCTTATCAGTACACCTACAGAGGCCAGCAATACCAGGTGGGCGAGTTCTCCACAGATCTGCCGGTTAACCAGACAACACCTAAAGTATTATATGTAAAACTGCTGAAAAATGAGCTGCTGAAAACAAACCTGCCAACATGGGACCTGATGATGAAAAATGTTTATTCACTGAACGCATACCAGGTCAGCCCTAAAAATTTTAAAATGACAATATCCCGGCTGGACGATAAAACAGGCTTCGAAAAGCCGATCATGGAGGAAGGGCAGAATACAAAAGGCAAACTATGGATACAACTAACCGACCTGGATAACCTCGACCAGCAACAGCAAAAGCAGCCTGATGGTTATTTTGATTACCTCGAAGGTATTACCATCAATTCGCAAAATGGGGTTATTATTTTCCCGGTACTGGAGCCATTTGGCGCCGACCTGGCCAAGCGGTTTCTACCGGGTGAGCAGGACCTCATCAAGCGATACGTTTACCAGCCCTTATACGACTCGACTCAAACCACCGCGCAGCGGCTTTTCCCGAATTTAAACAGGTACACCATCTCGGGCACTTATACGGCGACGGGAGGGTCGGTATACCAGTTAAACGCAGTCAATATACCGCAGGGCTCGGTAATTGTTAACGCAGGAACACAAACATTGAAAGAAGGCGCAGATTATACAATTGATTATACGGCCGGTACAATTCGTATACTTAACGAGGGCCTTCTCTCGTCAGGACAGCCAATCACTGTAAAAGTTGAGAATAACGAGTTGTTTGGTGTTCAGCAAAAGTCGTTGTATGGCGCCAGGCTCGATTATAAGGTCAATGATAACCTGGGTATAGGGGCCACGCTGATGCACCTGACGGAGCAGCCTATAACCCAAAATGAAATTATAGGAGAAGAATCGGTTTCAAACACAATGGTCGGCTTTGATGTTAATTATAATTCAACATCGAGGTTCCTTACCAGGCTGGTGGATAAAATACCGCTTATCCATACCAAAGTGCCCTCGTCCATAAACTTTACCGGCGAATTTGCTGACCTGATACCAGGCAGCCCAAGCGCCCTTAATTTCGCCGGATCAAAAAACGGAACGGCATACCTTGACGATTTTGAAAACAGCACCTCGGTTATAGATGTTAGAAGCCCGTCAAGCTGGCAAATTTCGGGTACGCCACAACTATTCCCCGAATCGCAGGCGTTTAATGACCTGAGTTATGGATACAACCGGGCCCGGCTTTCATTTTATACTATCGATCCTATTTTTTACAGCGGTTCTACTATCCCGGTTAGCCGCAGTGAGTTATCAAACCACTACGTCAGGCAGGTACTTCAAAATGAGGTGTTCCCGAATCAGCAATCGCCTACCGGGCAGCCTTTACCGATCCCTACATTAGACCTTGCTTTTTATCCGATGATACGCGGCCCGTATAACTATACAACAACCGGCCTCAACAGCAACGGAACGCTGCAAAACCCGCAAAACCGCTGGGGTGGCATGTTCAGAGGTATCAACTCAACTGATTTCCAGGATCTGAATGTGGTGTATATTGAATTTTGGATAATGGACCCCTTTATATACAAACCTAATTCAGTCGGCGGCGACCTCTATTTTAACCTGGGCAATATTTCAGAGGACATACTAAAAGACGGGCAGAAAAGCCTGGAAAACGCATTACCGGTTGACGGTACCAGTGGCAAAGTAAGCGAAACAGCATGGGGCAAGGTATCTCAAATTCAGCCGGTAGTAAATTCCTTTGATAGTGACCCCGCTTCGCGCCAGTTGCAGGACATCGGCTTAGATGGTTTAAATGATGCAGAAGAAAGAGTAAAGTTTTCAAACGTAATACAGCAGGTCAAAGGGCAATTAAGCGCGGCTGCGGCAAATAGTTTAACTGCAGACCCTTCATCGGACGATTACCAGTATTACCAGGGCCCGGCACTTGACAGGGCAGGCGCCGGTATTTTACAACGTTACAGCATGTATAATGGTACCGACGGCAACTCGCCGACTTCGCAGCAATCGCAGGCACTGCTCGGCCTCCAAACGTCGGCCTCTACTGCATTGCCTGATGGGGAAGATGTTAACCATGACGGCAATATGGACCAGGATGATGAATATTTTCAATATAAAGTTTCAGTTCGCCCGCAGGACCTGTTAGTCGGCAAAAATTTCGTAACTGATAAAGTTACCTCCCAGGTTAAACTTGCCAATGGATCAACGCAGGCTGTTAGCTGGTACCAGTTCAGGGTGCCGATAAAATCTTACGAGTCGGTTATCGGCGGTATCCAGGATTTTAAGTCGATCCGCTACATGCGGATGTTCATGACTAATTTTGCAGATACTGCAGTTCTGCGTTTTGCCACATTGCAATTGGTACGCGGTTCGTGGCTTGCGTTTAATACAGAGAACGATCCGGCCAACGTAATCGCTGACCCATCCCTTATTAACCCGCCGCTTGACAATTCAACTATTGATGTGGAAACCGTAAATGTTTTTGAGGACAGCAACCGCATACCTGTACCATATTCAATACCGCCGGGCATCCAGCAACAGCCTGATTACAGCAATTTGCAGGTTAATACCCGGTTAAATGAGCAATCGCTGTCATTAATTGTAACCAACCTGAGCGATGGCTATTCGCGGGCCGCTTACAAATTGTTCAACAACGACCTGCGGCAATATAAGCAGCTGCAAATGTTTATCCACGCTGAAGGCGCCGGGTTAAAGAATTACGACCTGAGCGGTTTTATCCGTTTAGGGACGGATTATGTACAGAATTATTATGAGTACGAGATACCACTGCAGGTTACGCAACCAGGCAGCGGGGGCCCTACGGCTGTTTGGCCGGCAGCAAATGAAATGGATATAACACTTTCGCAATTGACAGATGCAAAGCTTGCCCGCGACAATGCCAAACTTAACGGCCTGCCATGGCCCATAACAGTGCCCTATATAGTAAAAATAGGGAGTAATAAAATTACGATCGTGGGCCAGCCCGATCTTGGTGCGATAAGCACGGTTATGCTTGGCGTACGTAACCCCTTAAGGACTGCCGCCACTGCAGCTACGGATGACGGGCTCCCAAAGACGGGTACATTGTGGTTTGATGAATTACGCCTAACTAATTTTAATGAACAGGGCGGCTGGGCGGCTACCGGAAGATTTAGCGCTAAACTTGCAGATTTTGCTAATATAAGCGTGTCGGGCAGTAAAACTACGGTTGGGTTTGGGACACTGGATTCGAATGTCGGCAACCGAAGCATGGATGACAATTCAACCTATGATGTTTCGGCAAATATGGAGCTTGGGAAATTTTTTCCGGATAAAAGCGGCATACATATCCCTTTATATGTAGACGTGTCAACGCAAACAAGTATGCCTCAATACGACCCGGCATCGGGAGATATCCTGTTAAAGCAGGTACTCAATGAGGCGCCAAGCGCCAAAGTGCGGGACTCTATAAAAAACGCAGCCGAAAGTTATACCTCGCACAAAAGTATCAATCTTACCAATGTACATAAGGCAAAAACTGATCCTAAGGCTGTAAGTCATATCTGGGATATTGAAAACTGGAATGCAACCCTGGCCTATACCGCGCTTGAGCACCATGACTTTACAACCCTTGACGACGAGGAAAAAACATACCATGCGGAACTGGCATATAATTTTACTACCCAGCCAAAGTATCACAACCCTTTTAGCAAAATCATCAAAAACAATATGCTGGCTTTGCTGCGCGATATAAATTATAACCTTTACCCTACCCGGTTAAACTACAGTATCAGCTTTGACCGTTTTTATTCGGAGAATACTTTACGCAATAATGACCCCACCAATATTATACCTATAACGCCCACATTTAATAAAACATTCAACGTTACGCGGGTATATGGCATCGGGTGGAACGTTACAAAGTCATTTACTATGGATATCGACGCCACCAATCTTTCAACGATTGATGAACCTTATGGCAGGCTCGACGGCTTGAAGTTAGATACCCTCTGGAGGAATATACTAACCCTGGGCCGTACAACAAACTATAATCATACCTTAAATTTACACTATAACGTTCCGCTCAATAAGATACCCGGGCTTGACTGGGCAACCCTGGTTACCAGTTACAGCACACACTTTAACTGGCAGGCCCAACCCTTATTTGCTATTGATGACCCGCAATTCGATGTGGGCAACAGTATTCAAAATGCGCGTACTATCCAAATTAACCCAACCCTTAATTTTGAGACTTTATACCATAAGCTTGCCTTCGTAAAAAAAGCAACGGATCCGGGTAATGACGATGCATTGAGTAAATTTTTAGTAGGATTATTAACGAGCGTTAAAAACATTAGTGGTACTTACACCCAAACCGACGGAACATTTATTCCGGGGTACCTGCCGCAGTCAACTTTCGCAGGAGAGGACCTTAATTATGGTGCGCCGGGTATCGGATTTTTATTAGGGAGCCAGGCCGACCTCAGGCAAACTGCCATTGCGCATGGATGGATAAGTACCGACACGCTTCAAAATCAGCTTTACGTAACCACGTTTAACCAGGACCTGCACTTAAGGAGCACTATTCAGCCGTTTAAAGACTTCAGGATCGATCTGACCGCATTTAAAACACAGGACCATACGTACCAAACCAATTTTAAATCAATAGACGGCGGAAATGATATACAAAGTTACAACCCGGTTACCAGCGGCGATTATAGTATTTCGTACATGTCTCTCGGGACTGCATTTTCAAAGATTAGCGGGATCGATAATAATTCACCCATTTTCCAGGATTTTTTGAATTACCTGCCGATCATATCACAGCGGCTCGGAAAACTTAATCCAAACTCAATCGGCGTTCCTGTTGGCGGTTTTGCGGATGGTTACAGCGCCAACTCGCAAAATGTTCTGGTGCCGGCGTTCCTGGCGGCTTACACGGGGAAAAGTCCATATTCTGCGAGCTTAAGTCAATTCCCAAATATCCCTATACCAAACTGGCTGATAGACTATAGCGGCTTAAGCCATATACCATGGTTTAGCGATGTTTTCGAGTCGTTTGATATAAAAAATGGTTATCGGGCATCGTACAATGTAAGCGGCTACAGTACTTTGCTGCAATACCAGACAGCCAATGGCGCGGTAATCTCAAGAGACGCCAATAACGACTTTTTGCCGCTTTACCAGTTTGCACAGGTGACCATATTAGAGCAGTTTGTGCCGTTGATAGGCATTGACGCACGTTTTAAGAATAGCATGACGGCTACTTTTGAATACCGGCAAAGCCGCTCATTAAGCCTTAGTGCGATAAACGGCCAGTTGGCCCAGCAAAATCAAAATGCGATAGTTTTAGGGTGGGGTTACCACGATAAAAATTTCAGGTTCCCATTTGGCTGGTTTAGTGCAAGGGGAAATAAAAACGACGTTAATTTTAAGATAGATTTCTCGCTGCAGGATAACGAAACATTTATTTTCCAGGCAGGTGAGACGGCGCAGGTAGCATCGGGCGCACAGAATATTACGATACGGCCATCAATTGATTATTTGATCAGCCCGCGGTTTAACCTGAATTTATTTTACGATTCGAACTTAAACAGGCCTTATACCTCTCAAACTTTCAACACCGCCTTTACCAATTTTGGGGTCAATTTGAAATTGCTGCTTCAGTAGAGTAGTTTGCAGTTTCCAGTAGGCAGCAGGAAAGTTTGCGAAGAACAAACTGCAAACAGGAGTGGGCAGTTTGCATGGTATAAAACTGCCCACTATAAACTGCAAACCGGAGATCAATCAGCTTTACTCACACTTCCTGATCCGATGGATCTGCTGTTGGTAACTGTTGCACTGCCCGAATAAACCACGTTACCTGACCCAACGATACTTGCTGATACAGTTTTATCAGCATCAAAGTAGGCACTGCCCGAGCCGGCTATCATTACCGACGTCGAACCGGTTTTCAACTCCTTTGCTTTTATTTCGCCAGAACCGGTTATTGTTAATTTAGCTTCCTCTGCGTTGCCACTAAGACGGATAGACCCGGACCCGCTGATGGTAGCATGCAGCCGCTCGGATTTAACAGACGACTCGATGTCGCCCGATCCGCTCAAAACCACATCCACATCATTGCCGCTAAGCCGCCCTTCAACTTTAATGGCGCCTGAGCCTGCATTAACCAGGGATGACAGCGATTTAGCAGTAACGTAAACATCGATCCTGCCGGTATGGTCATCACTCCATTCGTGGTGGTGTTTAAACTTGATTTTTAATTTCCCGTCTTCCACAACGGTTTCTATCTCCTTTAACAATACCAGCGGGCGTTTTTTAAACCTTACCACTAACCAGCAGGCTTTACAAAAAAATAACATTACCACAGTAAGGCTTACCAGTTATTTTATGAACAGGGGCAAGCTGAACCTGGCGGTTGATTTTAATTTGACCGATAATAATAATTCTTTCAACTACAAGGGCAGCCTGGGGCCGATGGACTTAAAATTTGTTAATTCAGCCATTAAGCCATTATCACTGGTAAAAATTAATTCGGGGACAATAAAACAATTTAGTTTCGACATTCATGCCAACCATACAGTTGCTAACGGTAAGGTTGAAGTTTTGTACAATGATCTTAAAGTGAGTATACTAAGAATAGATACTGCCTTTGATGATCTTAAAAAGAAGTCCATCGCCTCGCTGTTTGCCAACCTTTTTATACTTAAACATGATAACCCGGATAAAGAGGGTGAAGTGCCGAGGTCGGTTGAAGTAAGCTATACCCGGACACCTGAAACCCCTTTTTTTAAATTCGCCTGGAAAACGTTGCTCACCGGGATAAAGCCATGTATCGGCCTGGATAAAAAAACCGAGAACGCCGCTATTGCAATGCAGAATCAGCATGTAATTAACAAGCAGAACCGCAAAATAAAAAAAGAACAAAGAATAAAACGGCGGGAAGCGCGACGCGAAAGAAGGGCGGAAAAGAAGTTAGGAGGTAGCTGATTGAGCGGTGAATTGTGAGTGTTGAGCAGTTTAAATCTGAAATCGTAATTCGTAATTCGTAAATAAATCCCCTCCCGTGCAACATTTCGGTGCGCAAACACATCTTATCAATAAAAATCAATTAAAAATATTATGAAAAGAATAGCTTATGGCATTTTTGCGGCAGTACTGGTAATTGCGGCAACATTAAAAACATC
>Ga0206978_1207_pt1 | contig 11380 bp, 11 predicted proteins | sample Alteio_BWMinCont_21_FD_153477 | JGI IMG/M metagenome (GOLD analysis project Ga0206978, IMG submission 153477) | Enriched cells from forest soil in Barre Woods Harvard Forest LTER site, Petersham, Massachusetts, United States -... | ecosystem: Environmental > Terrestrial > Soil > Temperate forest >...
GGGGCTTTAAATCGCAAAATGGCAACGGGACGGCAAGCGTAATAACTGTAGCGCATATCAACGGGAATGGGCACGGTTATACTATTGTTGATAGTAAGCCGGAACCCAAAAAGAAAACATGGATCTTAAAAAGTACTTTGTTTATTGCGATGCCGGTCGTTTTAATCATTTTAATTGTATTTATGGTAAGCATGCAAAGCTTATTAATTAAATCAAATGGATGGTTACCGATAGTTACCCGGTCGCCGGTAACGTTCGGAAGTGCCGTTAAAGTAAAACCCGCCACTGGGCCTACGACAAAAGATGCGCTGGCTGCGGACCAGGAATTAGCAAGGGCTCTGCAGGCGAATGACACCGCAGGAATTGTTCGTATGCTGGACGAAGACTGGGCCGTTATTCCTTCAAACGGTGATGTAGATGAGGGGCCTTCGGTATTCCCCAGCGGGATACGGTCCGGTTTCCGGGTGCTAAAGGCCATGTCGCTTTCAGAACCCAGGGTGCGTTTGTACGGAAATATAGCGCTGGTTACAACGAAAGTTAAACTGGCAGGGGTATTTCGGGGCAAAGCTTTCGACATACAGGAGCGCCAGACCGATGTTTGGCGCTGGAAAGGCGGTGTGTGGAAATGCGTTTTAACGCAGGAGGCGGTGATACCAAAATAACATGTTTGCAACTTCGAATCACTATGCTTGTAGATCGCATCTACATTATAGTAAGAAAAACCTCCGGTTTTTGCTGAATGCTTTGTAGCCCAAAAGCCATCGAACCCATATCTAAAGTTATGGGAAACTCCCGCCCGGCAAGGTCGCTCCTCCGTAACGAAATCTTAAATCTCTTTATTGCGTTTTTGGTTTAAAAGATATATTGCCATCGCTCCAGTAAAACTGCATACCCGAAGCCGTTCCTTCCTGCTGGCCGAATTTAACCTGTACATTTTCATCCAACTGGTAAAAGCCGGGCGAGATATAACGCAATTTAAAAACCTGGCCCCCGCGTTCCGGGTTTTTACAATACAGGGCGCCGTCTTTTACATAAAACTCCAGCCCGCCCTCGTAAGTGCCAAGGAAGGCTTGAACAGCCGCGGGATCTATCGGCTGGTCTACGGCTTTTTGCTGGTTTGCATACCATGAATTGGGGAATAAGGTTGAATTAACTTCGTCAAGCGACGCACCCGCCTTAAGCGCAATGTCCGGGATAACCCCGGTGCCTTCCCATTCTGTCCCGGTATGGATATTATACGTATGGGCAAAGGGAATGCCCGCCACAAAGCCGTGGCCTAAAAAAACCGGGCCCGTGGGATGAGAGCCGCCAGCTGTTTTTTCCCCTGCTAAAGTGCCCCTTTTTGTCGCCTGCATGGCGTACGCAAGATCTTCGGCGGCCGAAACCGTTTGGGAACTGTTTAAAACATAAACCGGCATCCGGAGGATAAGCCCGTCGGTGGCGGTCGGGTCCGTCCAGCCTTTGGTCGTGTCGTGCTTGTTGGGGACAATGATATCATTAACCCGCGTCTTTTCCGGGAAGAAATAACTCAATACCTGTCTAACCATCGCGGGGCTGCCGCCGTGGTTTTCGCGCAGATCGATGATCACTGTTTTGGTATGCTGTACAAAACGAAAGGCCGCTGTAACGGTTTGTATAGCGGAGGGCGTGGGGTCCACAAACCCGTTAAATTTTACGTAGCCTACATTGCCGGGTAAAATCTCTGCCGCCGTGAACATAAAATTACGTTCCGCCATGTTGGCATTTCGAAGCGAATCCTGGCGCGGGTCAGGGCCACGCATCGGAGGCGGGCCCATTTTTGCCAGCTGGGGATTGAAACGGAACCCCATATGCAGGTCAGGACACGCGGTTTGCAGGTCGTCCGATATCTGCTCAGCAAAAGCTTGCGAGTCTTTGATATTACGATAGGCGCCCTTTGCCAATTGCCCATGAAGGTACTTGCTCATTACCTGTGCTTTATCTGTGAAAACATAGTTGGCGATCAATGCTTTCGACAAAGTATCTATCACCACCTTTGTGAGCTCCGGCGTCATCGGTTCTACGCCGGCCGGCGGCCCTTGCTGTGCCATGCAGGCAAAGGGGATCATTAAAAGGAACAAGCTTATTTTTTTCATGGTTCGATTGGTTTAAGAATCTTTGGCGTAGCGTTATATTTAATTTACTTTGTCCCAAACATCTTGTCCAAAGGCCAAAACCTGGGTAATATGGCCGGCACTATCAGCGGTAAACTGAAGGGTAAAGCCGGGCTGCTTTTTTGAAAAAAATGCTAACGGGCTTGTAGCTGCAAAATCGAATTGCTGGCTATCCCATAATTGCTTTAAAACTAAGCCACTATCAGTAGCGCTAATTTGTAAAAATTGCCCTTTTCTTTCCCTAAACTCATACTTGCCCTCCAATTCCTTCAGGTCCTGTGCAGCTAATTTTATTTCGACAGGGGCGTGATAGTTATCATTCCTGAGCCAGACATCTTGTCCAAAGGCCAAAACCTGGGTTATGCGGCCCGCATTATCAGCGGTAAACTCAAGGGTAAACTCCGGGTTCTCTTTTGCTGAAAACACCAGGGAGCTTGTGGCTGTAAAATCAACCTGCCTGTTATCCCATAGTTGCTTTAAAACTAAGCCGCCGTCAGCAGCGGTAATTTGTAAAAATTGTCCTTTCCTGTCTTTCAACTCATAGTAGCCCTCAAATTTTTTCAGGGTCTGTGGGGGTAATTTTATTTGGTCGGCGGGGTGATAGCTATCAACTTTGTTCCAGTCCTTTTTGTTCGAGGCCATGAATTTTGTAGCAATACCCTTATCATTTTTAGTGAATTTCACCATTTTGAAGTAAGGGGCGGAAACAAGAAACGAGACGTCCGATTGGGCCGACATAGCTATTTCTTTGCCATCCCAAAGTTGTTTAGCGATCAATTTATTTTGTTTTGCAATAACCTGTACATATGCCCTTTTATTCGCAGCAAGGTGGTAAATTCCCTCCAACGCCTTTAGCTGCTGTTTACTAAGCTGAACTTCCTTCAAGTCACTGTTGTTTGCCCTCAGCCAAATATCATGGCCAAAGGCCAGTAACTGTGGCACATTGCCATCTTTGTCTTTTGTAAACTTAAATGGGGCGCCATCCGCCATAGTAAATTCAAGTTCGCTTTTTTGTTTTAGCGGGAATTCGCGACCGTCCCATAATTGTTTTAGCACTAAGCCCTTGTTTACTTCGGTTAACCTGATAAAGGCGCTTTTATCAGGCGTTTTATATAAACCTACAAAAGCCTTTAAGGGACCGGTAGCGTAAGTCGTGCTTTTTTCGGCCACGCTATTCTGCAGCGCGCTCGCGCCCGGCGGGTCAATTAAAAAATAACTGGCTGCAACCAGTAATAATACGAACACATACTTGTACGCACTTGCGTTTGGCGATTTTTTTAAATTCATCATTTTGATGCGGGTTTTAACTTTTGAAGAGCCGTATAAATTGGTTAAGTGGTCGGCCCGCAGTTTAAACGAACCATGCAGGATACTAAGCTGATAGTCCTTTTTATCAACGCCGCTGTTTATTACTTCGCTGTCGGCGATGTATTCGTGGTTAAGCTTGATGCACCGTTTCAAGTATACCATTAGCGGGTTAACCCATAGCAGGGTATGCGCCAGTTCTGCAAAAAGTATATCTACACTATGCCATTGTTGTATGTGTACCTTTTCGTGCGAAATAATTTGCCGCAATTCACCCTCATCAAAAAGTTGTTTGTTGATAACCAGGTAATTGAAAAAGGAAAACGGCGCAGTCCCATCAGAAGCACAATAGTAAATACCTGCCGTTAATTGCTTATCGGTCTTTTTGATCAGGATGCCGAGTTTAAGCAATTTTATGGCCAATCTTACCAGCAAAACCAAGCTTACCAATATGTAAACACCAACTAAGGTTTGCATTAGTGAAGGAAATATGAAGCCCTGGTTAATGGCAGCATGGGCAGCGTTAACGTGTGTAGTAACATGCGTATTGACACGCATGCTACCCATTTGCGGATCGCCGAAAGTTGTGTACAGGCTATTTAACGGGTTGGCCGTCGTTATTTGACGTGGTATACCGCCTAAATTCGAAAAACGCATCGCCGGCAGCAAAGGCAAAAACAGCGCTAACAATAAACTGGACAGCAGGTAAAACCTGTTTTGCCAAAATGATTTATCGTTTTTAAGCACCAATAAATAAAACAGGAACAATATGGATATCACCACATTGGCCTTTAACAGGTAAATAATTAATGGGTCCATATTGAAATTTATTTGTTCTTATCTTCTATCATTTTAACGATCTCTTTTAGTTCATCTAACGACACTTCGTCCTCCTCCGCGAAAAACGATACCACATTTTTCATGGAATTACCAAACAGCCCCGCCAAAAGAGGGGTAACAAATTTCCTGGTATATTCCATTTTCGATACCGCCGCCGCATACCGGTAGGTACTTCCAAAATCTTCAAACTTTAAAAAACCCTTGTCGGCCAGGCGCCGCATCATGGTTGCCACGGTATTTATATGCGGTTTAGGCTCGGGCAATTCTTCCCTTACATCCTTTACAAAAGCCTTTTTAAACTTCCAGATGATCTGCATTATGGCTTCTTCTTTTTCGCTAAGTCGTTTCATAAAGCAATTATAAAACTAATTTTGTAATTACGCAACTACAATTGTAGTTTTTTGAAAAAGGTTTTGTGAGACGACAGCGACAGCTGGGTGTTAGGGTGTTTTTTGAGTGTTAACTCATTTCAGGGTTAATCGGCAAAAGTGGCAGCTTTTTTAAGGGGCAAGACACATAGCCAATGCGTAGACAACGACTATGAACGGTGGCCAAAGACTCCAAGCGGCGGAGTTTAAAATTGAATTATTAATTCTATATAAATGTCTAATCGACAAACCTTATATTAGTAAAATGAAAGCCATTTTTGTATTGACATCCTTTTTACTTATAGGATTGATTCAACCGTCCAAAGTGGTTTTTGATATTCCGTTATTAAAGGGTAAGTCTATTGTCGAAATCAGAAAACTTTTAGGTAAACCAACAATAGATGATGTCCCATTAAACTATAAAACGGAATCTGGTGTTAATGGAGACGCCTATTTTTCAAAAGATGGATTTGTTTTAGAGGTAACCTACAATCCTGTTAACAACAAAGTAAACGATTTCTTTTTGGGTAAAGAGAAGTCGGTAACTGATTACAAAATACTCGAAGAAGCAGGGAACCTTTTGAAGTCTAATGATTTTATTTTAAGCCCTGTAAAGTCAACTAAAAATCCGCAGATGTTTACGGGTGTAACTATAACCCCCAAATAGCATTTTATAGACCAAAAAACATGACTCGCACAAATATACGAGCAGACAAAAATGTTGGGGTACTTGTGTGGGTTACGCCTAACCAACTGGGCCAATTGACATGTCGCTACAGTAAATGCCAGGGGTCGGAAGCGGCCACGAGTACCCCACCTCTTTTGGCCTGCGTTGCATACTCGCAAGAACCGAGAGAGACGAGGTGATTAATATAAGAATTAACAATCAAATGTTCCTATATTTATATCTACATGAAAGATTGGAGAACATTCGAAAGGCTTGTTGCCTTATTGTCAACCGATGAATATGATGAATCATTCACAATTATACCGAACGCCAAAATTAAAGGTTTTATTAGCGGGAGAAAAAGGCAAATTGACGTTTTAGTCGAATTTAGATATGATTCCGATTTAAATAAAAGAATAATAATTGATGCCAAAAAAAGAAGTCGGCCTATTGATATAAAAGAGGTAGAAATGTTCGAGGGCATGATGAAAGACGTTCATGCTCAAAGAGGGTTTATTGTATGTTCCAATGGCCATACTAAAGCTGCAAAAATGAGGGCCCAAGAACACATTGGCATTAGACTGATTTCAGCAGAAGAAATAGAAGATTTTGATCTAACTAATTGGGATCGGTGCCTTAACGAAAAATGCACTAAAGGATTAATATTATGGGATTCCAACCCTGGAATAGTCATAAATGACAAAGTAACAATACACTCAACGGGTAAATGTGATGAATGCGGGTCATTTCATGTCTATTGTCAAGGTTGTGGTAATAGAAAAGTTTTAAAGGTTAAAGATGATTGGCAATGCGATTGCGAAGGGCCTTGGTTCTGGTTAACATCTACGGAACTGGAAAATAATGAAGAAGAATATCTACATACAGCGAACTATTTAATCCTCGTATTCGGTGACGGAAATTATCAAATTGTGGATCGAAGACCGTTATGACGAAACGTTAACTATAAGCGTCACCTCCATTTGGATTTGTCGACTACTGAAGTAACCGCTGTCCGAAGTTCCCAACTTGGCATACATTATGCGGCGATGATCAGCATTGTCCTGACAGTTAATCGCCGCACTCCTTTAATTTTCATTCCCCGGCGATTTTTTACACTTTTATCATTGAAACGAACATTCATTTTCATGGCAAATCAGTTAATATCCTATCTGGAATTTTTCCGGCCAATTAACGATGGCGATAAAGCCCTGATCGCAAAGGCATTTGAAACACGGTCACGTAAGAATATCCTATAATACGTTTTTACCAAATGTTAAACAGCTGACAATTTTCAATCCCGATATTTGTACTAACAAAAAAAGGGGAAATAATGTCACGTATATTCATCACAGGCGCAGCGGACGGTCTTGGCCAGATGGCTGCTAAATTATTAATAGCCGGCGGTCACCGGGTGGTATTACACGCACGCAGCGACCAACGCGCAGAAGAAGCTTTATCTGCAGCATCCGGCGCTGAAACTGCCGTTTCAGCTGACTTATCCAGCATCAAAGAAACTATTGAACTGGCAGAAAAAGTAAATAAATTGGGTCGCTTTGATGCTATCATTCATAACGCGGCCATAGGTTATCGCGAACCATGCAGGGACAACTCCGCTGACGGTTTGCCACCGCTATTTGCGGTTAACAGTCTTGCACCTTACATCTTAACAAGCCTCATTCAATTGCCCCAGCGTCTGATCTATTTAAGCTCCGGATTAAACCGGGAGGGCAACCCATCAATGGAAGATCTGACCTGGGATAACAAAAGATGGAACGGTTACCAGGCGTATTCTGATACTAAATTGCACGATATATTACTCGCATTTGCTGTGGCAAGGCATTTTCCGCATATCTTCTCCAACGCTTTAGAACCCGGATGGGTGGCTACCAAAATGGGCGGCGCCGGCGCACCTGATAGTTTAGCAGATGCGCCAAAAACACAGGTATGGCTGGCAGTAAGTAATGATGAGGAAGCATTGGTTACCGGGAAATATTTTTATCATCAAAAACGAAGGGAATGTCATCCTGCTGCCAACAATGTAACCATCCAGGAAGGTTTTTTGGCCGCTTGCGAAAGAATTTCGGGTGTAAAATTTCCGAAAGGGAATAATTTAAAATAAAGTTCGACCAACCCCGATGCTTGTTTACGAACAGCGAAGTCGCGCCCGATTTTCTATGCCGCTATGATGCCGCCCCGCCCGCAATCAGGCATTAAACTGTGTCAAATGATGATTGCAATGGATGTAAACAAACTGCCCCAGCTGCTCCTTTGTCATTTTACCAAAAAACCAGTGTGTAAAATATTCGGCAGGATAGCTGCTGTATCTTTCTATCAGGGCTTTCCACGTACGCTTTTGGCTTTCCAGGTCATTTACCGGGCCGGCCACTAAAAAATCGGGCGCTGTCGGCGCATTTTTCTGCAACATGGTGTTCCCGGGTTTAAGTATGCCCTTCAGCGCCATTTTACCTATAATGCGGCCAAGGAATGCCCTTTTAACGGCTACGTTTCCAAAATAATACTCTTCGCATAAAACGCAATGATTCACCATTTGTTCAACAGACATTTTGCCCCACCCGGGTTTGCTGTTTTTATCAAGGGTGCTTATTCGTTCTATTATTTCGTTTTGATCGGTTTTATTGAATATCGATTTCATGATCAGGAATTAAGTTGTGAAAGTGAAAACCAATTGCCCGAGTCGTCAATAAAAAGCGCTTCGTAGCCATAAAACTCCTTTGTGGGTGGTTTTTTAAATACCACGCCTTTGGTTTTTAGCTCCTGGTAGGTGGCCATTAAATCATTGCAGGTAAAAACCGCGGCCCCAAAGGTGCCTTTTTTTATCAGGCCGGTCATTGCGGCTACCGTTTCTTTATCAAACATGCCGCCTTCGGCAACCAGGAAAAGGGTGATTTCCAGTTCGGGCTGTTCAGGCGGCGTAACGGTTAACCAACGGGCGCCTTCGCCCATCGGCGCATCGGTGTGCACGGCAAAGCCCAGTTTGTTTATGTAAAAATCGTATGCGCTGTCCTGGTTCAGCACATAGATGCACAGGTGAGTTAGTTTCGTGATCATTTCGTGGTTTTCTTTTTACAAAGATGCCTTTTCGGATGAAATATAGGCTCTTGAAAATTGCTATTTTATCCAGCCATGTGTTTGGGCGAAGCAATTTGGCACTGCCGACAGCGGATTGACGACAATGGCGCGTTTTTTTTCCGCCGCCTGGCTGCCGTATTCAGACGGTGTTTTACCCGCCAGTTTCTTAAAAGTTGCTGTGAACGAGGTAGGACTGTCGAAACCCACCCGCTGGCAAACATCAAGAACGGATACGCCTTCGGCCAGCAGCTTTTTGGCCTTTTTTATCCTCACGCTAACCATGTAATTGTGCGGCGATTTACCATAGATCGACTTAAAAAGCCTTATGAAATGGGATTTCGAAAAACAGGCCTGGTCGGCAATATTATCAAGATCGATATTTTCAGCAAAGTTATTGTCGATAAAAAGCTTCGACTGAACGATGCGCTTATACAAATATAATTTCTCGTATTGCTCCATTGATGCATTGGTGGTTTACAGGCAAATATAAAAAAACCGCTGTTGATTTACATGATTTGAACTTCTCGCCCCATGCGTATCCGGGCGGGCTCGAGGGTTGGGGTACTTGAGTGCGTTGCGCCTAACCAACTGTTTGCCAATTGATACGGTTCCACGCTCTCCGCTTTAGGCTCGCGCAGTATATTCGCGCCGGATCAGATAAGGGCTAAATAAAGTTAAACGCTTGTCGTGTTTTATGAAAAAACTCATTTACCTTTAATTATTAAACCTAAATATTATTAATAATTAAACCTAAATATTATGCCAACAATTGTAGCCCGGCACAAAGTCGGCGATTTTGCAACATGGATCAAAGGCCATGAAGAAAGGGTGAATTTATTTACCCCTTCTATATCAAGTTTTCAAACATTCCAGGATGCCGACGATCCAAATTCTATCGTACTGGTGTTGGAAGTTTCCGATCTGGAAAAATTTGTTGAATTGACGAAAAGCAAAGAGGGTTTAGAGGCTGAGGCCCGGCACACCGTGCTGCAGCCTATCGTTATTTCGATGCAGGTACCTACATAACAAAAGAGAGGCCTTCCCGAAAGATCAATGCGTTTAACAAGGATGTCCCCCTTGTGAGGCGGAGGTATGCTATGTCTTGCGCGGGTACCCGGACGGGCGTAAGCGTTGGGGTACTCGTTTTCGTAGCACCTAACAAGGTGATTGCCAAGATACTTTTGTAGAGTAGGTTTAGACTACTTCACCCTGTTATTAAAGTGTTTCGATGTAAATGGCATTAACATCCTCCGGCGTGGACACCCTCTTTTTAATGATAATTTTTACACCAATAAACAGAGTGGCCGCTATCACAGCAATAATTGCTTCGGTATTCAGCATGCCAAATGCACCCCATTTGACGTAGGCTAAACCAGATATCCAAAACATCAGATATAAAGGCAAATAGGACATCGACGAGTACAATTCGAATTTGCTTGCAGCAGCGCCCCGGCCGGTAGCCTCCAGGGTAAATGAGGAATAGGCTGCATTGACAAATCCATTTACCAAAGCATAAGCAAGGGTCCATATAATGTACATTAACGGTACATGCGGGCAAAAGGCCATAAATACACAACATACGGCCTGCAGTAAGCTAAACAGGACAAAGGCTTTTTGGCGATCTACCCTGTCGCAGATGCGCCCGCCGATCAGGCAGCCGCTAATAATTGCCAAGCCACCCAAACCGCCCGTTACTAATGCGACGGTGTCGGCTCCCGAACGCCAGTCCCTGGCAAACGCTGCAAACAGGAACCCCGCCGCCCCGGTACCCAAGGGTAATATATTGAGTATTAAAGCCAGTAATCCCCGGCTCGTTTTAAGAGTTGACCAAATATCATTTAAGAGATTATTTATTGTTTTACGGGCGCCTCTTACCCGTATGGTTGAAACTGGTTCTTTGATAAATAATAATCCTGCGCAGCATAATACACAAACCAGGGCAAGTACGGCGCCGGGTATCCAGCGGTCGGCCGTATGCTGGGCCAACCATAAACCGGCGCCCCCGCCTATAGCCCCGCCTCCTAAATTACCAGCCTGGCAATAACCACCCACCTGTCCCTTTAAAAGGGGTGATGTGCCATGAGCAGCTAACCCACCTATAGCTGCGCTGATAAAGCTGCGTGAGAAGCTTGATATAAGGATCATAAAAGTAAAAAGCAATAAATTAGCTGAATTTATCGGGACAATACCCGTAGCAAATATGGTTGACGCAGTTATTAGCGTTGCCAGTAAATACCATTTTTTCAGGCTAAGAGTAACATCTACAAGCGGGGCCCAGGTAAATTTAAAAACCTGCGGAAGTAAATTAACCGCAGCCAGGCCGGCAATTTGCTGAAGTGAAATCCCCGACCTGGAAAATTGAAAGGCCAGCGTAACCGTCAGATATCCCGAAAAAATGCCAAACGGAATATAAAAAAAGAAAAATAAGAGAGGATGTGATAGTTTATGGAAATTCCCGGAAGGAAGCTGCTGGCCCTTTGCGTTTTCCATGTCATTTATGGATAAATTAAATACCCCCTTCTAAAGTAGCGTTATTATTTAAAGATAACAAAATAGGTTTGGCGCAGGCATTGCCAATGATCAAACCAACAGAGAAAATTAACTTTCTTTTGTCCCGGCAGGGTCTCCGCAGGGACCCTGCGCCCATTATACAACAAAGCCCGGCATTTTCATACCAGGCCTCTTGTTCGATTCATTGTACCGACAGCGGGAAATTAATTGAACACATTTATGGGTTTTTGATGGTTGTAGAGCGGATTTTACAAAAAAACATGAACCAAAACTCAAAGGAACCTAAAAATAATTGACGGTATTTTTTTAAAAAAGGTGTTCAAAAAATCCCCCATGTTAGTTTTTTTGAACACCTTGTATTTACATTATAAAAATTTGATTTTCACTTTATGCCCCGCAAGGGGCCGCCCGGAATTTTGGGCGGCGTTGAGGTTGGCAGGGCGTTTACAATTCGACAATCAGGCCGT
>Ga0206978_1208_pt1 | contig 11302 bp, 8 predicted proteins | sample Alteio_BWMinCont_21_FD_153477 | JGI IMG/M metagenome (GOLD analysis project Ga0206978, IMG submission 153477) | Enriched cells from forest soil in Barre Woods Harvard Forest LTER site, Petersham, Massachusetts, United States -... | ecosystem: Environmental > Terrestrial > Soil > Temperate forest >...
GCTTGAGTTTAATAATATGAACAAAGGAAATAAGTTGATAATGACCACTCATAGCCCTTATATTGTTAACTATCTAAGTATCGCGATAGAAGGCAAGAGCTTAAAAAATAAAATTGATGCATCGGGAAAAACGAATGAACTGCTTCATAAAATGCACGAAATAATTCCAGCAAAATCATTGATTTCCGCAGAAGATGTGGCTATTTATCAATTAAATGAAATGGATGGCAGTATCAGTAGATTGCCAACCTATGAAGGCATTCCCGCCGACAATAATTATTTAAACATGGTATTGAGGGAGGGCAACCAGATATTTGATTCGCTATTGGAAATCGAAGAGGAAATATGAGCTTAAATTTTTTTGAAGCCTCATGTCAGGAACCATCCTTAAACTTTTCGTTGTTTGGTATTTGTGATGATCAAAATGGCACAAAAGCCTACACCAACATCGATCATCCGGATAACTGGATAGCCACCGTAAAGAATGAACGAAGTGTCGAACTGGTTTTTACAGCTATTGACAAATGCGTTATTAAAGATAACGAGTATCCGGGGAGGGGTCGTTGTGATGGCATGTTAACTGCGGCCGGCCTGCTTTACCTGGTGGAATTAAATGATACACCGAAAGATTGGCTATCGGCCACCATTGGACAGCTTGAATCAACAATTCAGTTTTTTATCGATAATCATGATTTAGGCAACTATAAACATAAAAAAGCCTTTGCCTGTAATAAAAAGCACCGGCACTTTCAGGAAATCGACAATGAATTTAACCTCCGGTTTTTCAGAAAGTACCGGTTCAGAATAGACGTACAGGCTGAAATTATAGTAATTTAAACCGAATAGTTCAGATAGAATTGTTGGTTACCTGTCCAAGGAGTTATAATAATACAGTCGTTGACATGCTTAAGTTAAGGGTCTGTTCTTAACTAAACAACATTTAAAGACATTTTAAATGCTGTTACGTAAAAGAAATGTAATTAAACATGAAATTTCGTCAAGTACCTCAATTAGTGCCATTTTTAGGGTCAATTCATCGAATTGATCCTGAAAATAATGAATATAAACATATCATCGTTGATGATGAGAAGGGCTACGTAAACGAATTCGGTTCATCAGGAAAAGTTAGTAAAAAATTACTTTGGTATAAGGATATCGATAGTTTCTCAATCGACACGTTTCGAAGAATTTTAAAAAAAGCCTTTGAAGCAAATAAAATGAGATATTCTGATGGTTTGGCAGATTCTTTTTTACTACTTTATTCTTATTTCAAAAATGCGTCCGAACCTGTAGAAATGTTGGAAGAGATTTTTTCACATATACAAAACGTTTCACTCTGCCAATATTTCCTTTTACCCGCAAAGATAACTCCAGATTTCAGGGGATTTAAATTTGGAGCATTTACTTTCGGCGAACTCGATGAAAGAAAACTTGAATACCGATGCAAGAAGGCCACATCTGATTATTTTGAAAGGTATCATACGAAACTTAAAAATCGAATCAGTATCGAGCGTGAATTTCAAACCATTCCTATTATAGCCTGGCAGTCAGTTAGTAGTAAATATCCGGTAGCTGACAGTTTTTCTGAAGCACTACTAATCTATTTTGAAAAGTTATCTGAATTATTGTTCGAAGATTTTTGGCTGAGTTTTACAGAACAACAATCATTGCAAATCTCTTTAGGAATACCTTACATAAACGTAGAAAAATTCACAAGACAACTCCACGCTGAAAAGATATCAATTTACTCAAACATTAACGCTTTCAATAAATCAATTGGATATGTAGCTCCCCTGCAGCAATCATCAATCAACATATCGTTTCCATCTTCCTTGAATGATAGAATAGCAGGAAAAAAATCAGAACTTCTAACCAAATTTGGGTTTGTTGAATTTACCAATTCAGAATTTCACAAAACCATACAATCGTTTTCAAAGTTTATTGCAAAAGCTTACATCCATTTAGATGAAAGTCATTATGACGAGGCATTTCTTCATTTTGTAATCGCGTTAGATTTGTTATTTGGTGATAAGGGAGAAAGCACCCAGACGGTTTCTAAGAGAGCAGCAATTTTAACCCATATTACTTTCGATGTGACGTTTGATGAACAAAAAAGGACTCTCCAGAAGATTTATGATATTCGGAGTAGATACGTACATAGTGGTGTTAATATCGAAGATATTTCGCTACTCAAATCCTTGATGAGAATTTGTAGAATAATATTAGAAGTTTTATTCGATTTACAGTCTCAAAAAGACTCCCATCTATTCGACGCCTTTGTAAAATGGATAAAAAAGTTAGACTATATTATTGTATCATACAACGCAGAAGTCTTGATTTCACAGGAAGAGTTAAAAAAAATCGGAATTTATAAACGTGAACTCCCCCTAATTGATGATTTTTGAAGTGTGCAATCCCGCCAGTTCGAGCGGCAAGCTTGAACCATCAGATATCATGGAGCATTCATTTGGTAATTATTTCAAATAACATACCATTATATCATTTTCTCATTTAAAAACTGAAAAAAGGAACTCCTGAAGTGCTCGCTGACCGGGATACTAACATCTCCAATTAAAACATGGTTCATCTCGATCTTCTGTATGTGATTTACATTTATAATGTACGACAGGTGAATACGCCTGAAATAGGGAGGGAGTAATTCCTCCATCTCTTTCATTCGCTTATAGATCAGCAGCCTTTTATTTTGGAACTGCACACTTACATATTCCTTTTCCCCCTTAACATAAAGGATCTCCTCAAAGACGATTTTCACTACTTGTTTCCCGCTTTTAGCAAATATGACCGCTTTGGGTTGCCCTGTTTCGCCTGCCGTGCGTGCGTCCACCGGGTTTACTGCCTCAATTTTATTTACCGATTGTATAAAACGTTTAAAGGTTATCGGTTTTAACAGGTAGTCAATTACATAATAGCTGAAGCTATTCAGGGCATGTTCGGCATATGCGGTTGTGAAAATAAACCGCTGGTTGCCGGGTAATACCTCGGCCAGTTCGAGGCCGGTAAGCAAGGGCATATTAATGTCTGTAAAAATAATGTCCACCTGCTCTTTTTTCAAAAACTCAAGCGCCTCAAGGGCATCGAAAAACTTGCCTTTCAAAGCCAGTGAAGGGATTTTGATGATATGCCCCTCCAGCAAGCTTAATGCGTTTGGTTCGTCGTCGATAATAATGCAGCTAATTTTCATGATTGCTGATCAGCAGGTTAACAATAAACAGATCCCCCTGCTTGCGGGTACTTAATTCATACTTGTTGCCATAATACAGCTTTAGTCGTTTGTCAAGGTTTACCATGCCTGTACTGCTGCCCTGCTCCTTTAATTCAGGGGAATAGTACCGGTTTTCTGTGCGGAAAAGCAATTGTTTATCTTGTACAGTCAAACTTATCTTAGCGAAATTCTTTTTGCTGCGTTTATCAATTCCATGTTTAAATATGTTTTCGACGATGGGAAGCAACAACAGCGGCGGTATAATTACAGCGTCAATTTCCCCATTTATTTCAAAATCAACGGGCATTTCATAACGCATCCTTATGCTCTCCAGTTCAATATAACTTTTCAATAATTCAAGTTCATCCTTTAACAGCACCTTTTCTTTCTTGCTTTCTTCCACGAAGTACCGCATAATATCGGAAAGTCTTTCTATAAGGTCCGCCGCTTCCGGCGAACCTTTTTGAGCGACATAATAAATATTGTTCAGGGTATTGAACAAAAAATGGGGGTGGACCTGCTGTTTTAGCAGATGCAGTTCCGTTTGGGCTTTTTCGGCCTTGATCTGATCCTGCGTTTTGCTTAGTACAAAATAATCTAATGCAAGGCGGTAGAGGACACTGAAAATAAAAATTAACACAGCCGAAAATATATGGTAAGCCAATATCTTAATGGTTATTCCTGTCTTAACCGGCGCCCCGAGGTTATCCAGATATACCGTGCCGAGGGCCCCGGATATAACGGCGAAGGTTAAAAGCACAACAAGCAGCACAATATAAGTGGCAATTTTCCTTTCGGCATAGAACCGGGGAATAAGCCAGTAAGTGTTTCCAAAAATGATAACGGCGTAGAACAGCATTTCGAGCACAGTAAAATTCAGTGCGTTGCTGGCAGAACCATATTGAAGGTTAGAAAGGTAGGACAGAAAGGTAACTAATATCCAAATAACCACCTGTAACTGAACCGTATTAATATTTTTTTTGAATACCCTCATTATATCAACGAATTATCCAAGATACTCAAAACCTGTCAACATATACCGCTTATTCAACCGTTGACTATAATTTTTAAACCCTTTTCCTTATTGATCATTGGTCAAAGTGTTCAGTTGAAAAGATCAGGCATTGGGTTGAATAAGTTTTACCTGGCCTATACCTTTCTTTTCATTTGTACTTTTCAGTCACCAAAAACAATTTTTTATGAAAAAGGCAATAACAGTAGTTTGCATCATTTTACTTGCGCGCAGCTTTGGATACAGTCAAACAAGCAGCGCCCCTGCTAACCAAAATTCAAAAGCCGATTCGGTTGCAATTGAAAAGACGGCCAACAACTATGTCGAAGGGTTTTTCAATGGCGATGCAACAAGAGTGGGCAGTGCAGTTCACCCTGAGCTTGTAAAGCGGATCATCTACAAAGACAATACAGGCAATGCAATGATACAGAACATGGGTGCATCGGGCCTCATCTTTGCCGCCATCAAACATAAAAAAGCCGATCCAAATCCTTCGGAGCCTTTTAAAGCCACCGTGACCATATATGATATTTTTAATGAAACGGCAACGGTTAAAATTGTGACCAACAAATTTGACTTTATCGACTACGCTCAAATGGCAAAAATTGGCGGTGAATGGAAGATCGTTAACGTACTGTGGGCAAATACACGTTAATTCAGGAGCATTTATTAAGTGATCCGGGGTGAAATAATTCATTCTTAATATTCTAATAAATATATTATGGAGGCAACTACAATAAATCCCATTCAGCAAAACCAACGTACCGCCATAGTCGATATTTTGCGCGGCTGGGCGTTGCTCGGCGTGGTAATAATGAATTATATCGAATTTACCCGGTTCAATACCTCATTCACTGTCAGCCAAAAGACAGATATATGGGGTCGGGTTACCTTTAATATCCTGGATATCTTTTTCGAAGCCAAGTCATGGACCTTATTAAGTGTATTGTTTGGGTATGGTTTCGCCGTGCTCATCAATAACCTGCAGAGCAAAGGTTATAATGCGGTTAAATTTTTTACCAAACGTATGTTCTGGCTTTTTGTAATTGCTTTTATTAATTCTTGCTTTTTTTTCGGCGACATATTAAAGGATTATGCGTTTATGGGCCTCATCCTATTGTTTTTTTACCGCAGCAGTGGAAAATTCACCCTTATCCTTGCGCTAATTATTATTTTCATAAGCCCTTTTTTGGGCCCTCTTGTCCGTTATATACATTATGATTTTATAGGCGGGTTTAATAAGGTCATTCCATTGTTTCACAGCCACAAAATTTATGAAGTTTTTATTTTCAATTTAAAAGGCACGTATGTAAGGCAAGTACTTCTCCCCTTTTATGCTATCAATTGTCACCTCATCATATTTGCCTGCATGCTTTTAGGTTTTACAGCTTATCGTTTTAATATTTTCAACCGCCTTGCCGGGCTTAAAAAATATATTAAACGCTTTTTTTGGTATAGCCTCGGCGTATCTTTATTATTGACAGCCATTTCTTTGATCAGCGGTTATTTCAACTATTGGGCTTATACCAATTACTACCAGCCATACTTTATCGGCGTACTAAGCACCATGGTATTTATTGCCACGAGTATTTGCTGGTTGTACGTATCCGGCAGGTGCACTAAACTTTTTAGGGCTTTTCAGTATGTCGGCAGGATGACCCTGACCAACTATTTAGTGCAAAATGTGATATCCATGCTGGTATTCTCGGGTGCCGGGCTTGGCGTTTACGACACCTGGCATCCGGCGCTATACGTTGGTTTTGCCATATGTATTTATTTAGTGCAAATATTTTTTAGCAGATGGTGGCTGAAACGTTACTATTATGGCCCTGTGGAGTGGCTCTGGAGACAACTTAGTTACGGAAAGAGGCTACCAATTAAACAAGCCGGCGTGGTCCAAATGTCACTTTAAGAATTAACTGCACAACAGCACCTTTTAACCTCACTTTATATATGTCAGATATTTTTTATCATCCATATATCGGTATCAATGTGCCCGCTCTTTCCCATTGGCGCTTTTAAATATTGAAAACCAAATTTTTCATATAAACCGATCGCTTGCCATAATCCATTGCTCGATTCAAGGTATACCTGCTGATAGTTCAATTCCTTTGCCCGCGCAAGGCATTTAGCAATTAATTGTTTACCTATGCCCTTTCCACGGGCCGCTGCGCTTAAATACATTTTTACCAGTTCACAGGTCCCATGCGGTAACTGGTCGGTTGGGAAAATGCCCGCACCGCCGGCGACCTCACCGTTTAACTCCACAACAAAGTAATTACTTCCCGCAGCCGATTGAAATAGCTCAAACAAAGCATCGGTTGTTGGTTCAAAGTAAACGGTGTGAGGTTTATTCATATCAAATTCCTCCATCGTTTTCCTTATGACGGAGGCCAGGGCAGCGTTGTCGGCAGGCGTGATGCATCGTAAAACAATGTGGTCGTTTTTCATGATAGGTTTTATCAAATCAATAGTAAGAACAATGCGAAATCAAAAAATCACCCGCAAAGGGTGATTTTTTGATTTCGTATTCTTTAGAACTTTGGGGAATGAAAGAAAAATATAATGATGAGTTGGAACCTGCCAATATTATTTAAACCTGCAAAGATTGATTTATGAAAATAGGATTTTTACTTTCGTTGTTGTTGTTTGTTTTTTTTGAACGGGTTACTGCCCAAACTTATCCCGACCCTCATTTTCCGGGTGATACTCCGCGGATCTTTGCACCGGGTATTTTATCTGATGGGCTAAGCAACCGTGATTTCACCATTTCACCATCAGGAGACGAAATATTTTTCACCATACAGCAACGCGGATTTTTATCAAGCACTATTATCAGGCTGGTAAAAGTAAACGGTAAATGGGGAAAGCCGGAGGTGGCGCCTTTTTCAGGTGTTTACCGCGACCTGGAGGCAACTTTCACCGCGGATGGTAAGACCATATTTTTTTCTTCTGACCGGCCCGTAGCCGGAAATACTCCCAAAGAAGATTTTGATATATGGAAAGTATTACAAACTTCACCGGGAAACTGGGGCACGCCGGTAAACCTGGGCAGTACAGTTAATTCAGATAAAAATGAATTTTACCCCAGTGTGGCAAAAAACGGTAATTTATACTTTACCGTAGAGGCCGCGTATGGAAAGGGAAGTGAGGATATTGTTTTATGCAAATATTCGCCATCAGGCTATAGCACGCCGGTTAGTTTGCCCGAAGACATTAATACTAAATTTGATGAGTTTAATGCTTTTATCGATCCCGACGAGCAATTCATCCTGTTTAGCTCTTATGGCAGGAGCAATGACATGGGGAGTGGTGATCTGTATCTCAGCCGCAAGGATAAGCAGGGCAATTGGCTGCCCGCACATCATCTTCCAGTGCCGTTAAATAGCGGGTCACTTGACTATTGTCCCTTTGTTACTCCCGACAAAAAATATTTGTTTTTCACAAGTAACAGGCCTTTAAAATTGCAACGTATCGGAAGCCCGGTAACCTATACTGAACTGACCAAATTACTTAGCGGGCCGGGTAATGGGCTGGATGATATTTATTGGGTGAAGTTTAATTTGGACTGGTAATTGAAAAAAATAAATGAACAAGACACAGGAAGCGGGGGACAGGTACGCCACCTTTTTAGGGCTTTACCCTGCGTACCCGCGCGAGAAGAAAAGCTTCTTATTGCATTTCAATTAAATCCCAAATCTCATGTTAATGCTCCGGCTCCAAAGCAGTCTTTTGGACAAACTGCTCCGAAGGAGTCCTTCGGACCTATTCATTTCTCAAACTCTTCACCGGGTTTGCTATTGCTGCTTTTATTGCCTGGAAACTTATGGTTGCAAGTGCAATAAATATGGCAACAAGTCCGCCTGCAGCAAATAACCACCAACTGATGTTAATGCGATAAACATAAGCTTGCAACCATTGGTGCATGTAATACCATGCAAGGGGTGTAGCAATTGCAAAGGCAATTGCTACAAGAATGATAAACTCTTTTGAAAACAGGTATACAATATTGCCTGTGGTAGCACCCAATACTTTACGAATGCCAACTTCTTTTATCCGCTGCACTGCCATAAATGAGGCTAAACCATACAAGCCAAGGCAGCTGAGGAATATGGCGATAGCTGCAAAAATTTTATATAATTGCGCTAACTGATTTTCCTGCTTATAAAAATTCGCAATTTTTTCATCAAGAAATTTGTATTCAAAAACAAAATCGGGAAGTGTTTGGTCAAATATTTTTTTAACGGATTGAATTGTAGAAGGCAGGTTTGTAGTTGCCAGCTTTATCCCAACCTGGTTGTACATGGCGATGTCTGTGGTAATAAGCAACGGTGCAAGATCGTTGCGAAAGGATCTGTCATTAAAATCTTTCAGCACGCCAACAACGGTACATTTTATTTGATCATTCCATATGCTTATTTCTTTGTTCAATATGTCTTCGGGCTTTTTTATACCTAAGCTTTTCATGAGTGCCTCGTTTACTAAAAACTCTCTTGTCATATCATTTGGCTGCAAATTTCTTCCGGCAATCAATGGTAATTTATAAGCCTGTACATATTCGTTGTCGGCGAATTTGGTAATGGCCTTAAAATCTGTTTCTTTTATTGCATGGTTAAATCGTAATGCGCTCCACATATCGCTGCCATTTTCAACCGGGGTGTTTGAACTGAAGCTTATTGCCTGCACACCGTTTACAGTCATTAACTCGTTCTTTAAGTAACCCATCTTGCTGATGCGGACACTATCCACACGGTACGGAATATTTATTATTGCATCTTTATCAAAGCCTAAGGGTTGATCCATAAAATAGTTCATTTGCTTTACAATAATGAATGTCCCGATGATGAGCGCCTGGGCAATGATGAATTGAAACACTACCAATCCCCGCCGTAATGAAATTCCGTTTGCATTTGATGTGAGTTTGCGCTGCAAAGCATTTATAGGATTGAAACGAGATAAAACAATGGAAGGATAAAAGCCGGCGAGCGCGGTTACAACAATAGTTACGATTAAAAGAAATAAAATAATTGCAGGATCGTTCAGTATGCCGAATGATAGCGAAAGTTCTAAAAGTTTATTTACATAAGGCAATGCAAGTATGGTGATACCTACCGCAAGCATTACAGCAATTGTAACTATCAAAAATGTTTCAACGATGAACTGGACCTGCAATTGAGATTTACTGCTCCCCAAAACTTTTCGAACACCAACCTCCTTTGCACGATTAACAGCTTGCGCGGTGGAGAGGTTGATAAAGTTTACGCAGGCAATTAACAGGATGAATGCCGCGATAAGCCATAATACATTGAGCAATTGATGCGTGATGGTTTTGTTGCTGTAATTACCAACCTGTGCATCATAATGCACCGCGCTTAATGGCTGTATAATATGACTATCCTTATCGGCCGGAGATTCTACCTTTCGTGAGTACGCTCTTAATTGCTGATTAAAATTGTCGGCCGAAGTATTGGGCGGCAACAAAATATAGCAACCAAAATCAGGTACCGCTTCAACCCAATCGGTAGATTTTTGCAGGTAACTCCCGGTAAAACCTGTTCCAAAGGCCACAACAATTTTTAACTGAAAGTCTGTATTTGCAGGTATGGAGGCAAGGATGCCCGAAACTTTCAGCACGTCCGTGCCATGCTCGAATATATAGCCGCCTACCCGCAGTTTAATGGTTTTGCCTATTGCCGTTTTCCAGTCGCCGAAATATTTTTCCGCGATCTCTTTGGTAAGCAATACATTGTTTGGATCTTTCAATGAGGCATAGGAACCTGCGAGCAGGGGGAAATCAAATATTTTAAAGAATGAAGGCGCCGTAAAAAATACACCCCGCTGCTCTTTAAATTCTTTCACCGGGCCTCCATTATTATCAGGTACCAGCAACTGATCATCCTGGCTCGCAAAAATAGGAGCTACCTGTTCTATTTGGGAAAAACTGGTTTTCAATCCCAGGGGCATTGGAAAGGGGATGTCTTTCCCATAAGAAATATTTCCAACATCTGCATGATGATATTCGGTTAGCACACGATAGATGCGATCTTTCTTCGAGTGAAAATTATCAAAGCTTGTTTGATATTGTATAATGATAAAGATCATCATACAAACGGCAATACCAACAGCCAGGCCGGTAATATTAATAGCGGCATAGCCCTTATTGCGCATCAAATTGCGCCGTGCTATTTTGAAATAATTTTTGAACATATAATTGCGGTTTAATTTGTACTGATACCACTTTGCAGCGGTTTCATGGTACGAAATTACCCTCGCAGTTTGAGTATTACTGCCCACATTATAATCTGGCTGCTCTTTTTTCAGTTCATTTTTATATTCCACCGGGCTTTTGCCAGTTATTTGTTTAAAAATGCGGTTAAAGGTAGTTTGTGAGTTAAAACCTGATCCGAACGCAATGCCCAGCAGGGTGATGTGATCATAGGCAGGATCCAGCATTTTTCGCGTTACTTCGCGCACCCGGTATTCATTAATAAAATCGTTGAAGTTCTTTTTGAGGACGTTATTAATTATCCGCGATAATTCATGCGGCTGCATCACCAGCTTTTCAGCCAGCGAGCTCAGGTTGATATCGGGGTCTTCGAAATAGCGGTTGGCTTCCATCGCACGCTTCAGCCAAATGCCTTTTTGCCGCGCCTCTGTGGACGCTGACGATTTAGAAACGGGAGATGTTTCTAATAGCCTTTCACCATCAGGCCGTAAAAAAGCCATGGCGCCGATCCAGGTGATCATAGCCGCTAAAAGCAGGTATAGCAGGTAATAAACATGCTGGCCCTGCTGGTTATGATAACCGAAGTAACCGGCGGCGGCACAAGGTAGCCACAACAGCCATAGCCCGCCAAAAGCAGCCAGCAAACCGTGCAGCCAACGCAAATGATGCCGGTACCTGTCGCCGCCGTTAAATTTTATCGATTCGTAAAAGCGCCCGATCTGCCTGTGGGCCAGGTACAAGTAAATAATTACCGAAATAAATGCCAGCACTTGTATTATTGGATTGAGCAGCCGGAAAATTGATGTATCGTAAGTAGCCGCGCCCGTGCTGATGCTTTCAT
>Ga0206978_1209_pt1 | contig 11257 bp, 15 predicted proteins | sample Alteio_BWMinCont_21_FD_153477 | JGI IMG/M metagenome (GOLD analysis project Ga0206978, IMG submission 153477) | Enriched cells from forest soil in Barre Woods Harvard Forest LTER site, Petersham, Massachusetts, United States -... | ecosystem: Environmental > Terrestrial > Soil > Temperate forest >...
TGTTTTCCGGGGCAATTGAACGGGTAAAGGGCAAAGCCGAAAACGGTGATATTGTACGCCTGCTGGATGCAAAGGTAGGTTTTATGGCCTATGGCTTTTATAATGATCAATCCCGGGTGGCTTTGCGGCTGCTGGAATGGGATGAGACAGTTGAAGTGGATGAGCGTTGGTTCAGGGAAAAAGTGGCAGTAGCAGTAGCAAGCCGCAGTAATTTATTGGTTGATGGTACCACCAATACCTGCCGTTTAATTTTCAGTGAATCGGATTATTTGCCGGGGTTGATCGTTGATAAATATGCAGATCACCTGGCGGTACAGGTGCTTACCTCGGGCATGGAAAAAGTGATGCCGGTTATCATTGATGAATTGCAGCGTTTGCTGAAGCCTGAAAGTATTTTCGATAAGAGCGATGCCTCGTCACGTGACCATGAAGGGCTTGAAACGGAAAATATCGTATTGGCCGGCAACCATCCGCCGGCGCGGGTTGAGGTTAAAGAAAATGGCATCGCATATAATATCAATATCGCCGAAGGGCAAAAATCAGGCTTTTACTGCGATCAGCGCGATAATCGCAAAATAACAGCCTCATACGCCAAAGGAAAAAAAGTGCTCGATTGTTTTTCTTATACCGGCGGCTTCACTTTAAACTGTCTTAAAAACGGCGCCACATCAGTTACTGCCGTGGATAGTTCAGTTTTGGCAATTGATACTTTAAAGGAGAATATCACCATTAATAAATTTGATCCGGGGAAAGTAACTGCCATACCGTCGGACGTAAATAAACAGCTCAGAAAATTCAGGGAGGATGGACAAATGTTCGATATGGTGATCCTCGATCCGCCAAAATATGCTCCGTCGCGCTCTGTGCTTGATAACGCGTCGCGGGCATATAAAGATTTAAACCGGCTGGGTATGTTATTGCTGAATAACGGCGGTTTACTTGCAACCTTTTCGTGCTCGGGCGCCATGAATATGGAAACCTTTAAGCAGGTACTGGCCTGGGCCGCGCTTGATGCAGGCAAGCAGGTGCAATTTATTCACCAGTTTTGCCAGCCGGAGGACCACCCGGTTAGGGCCTCGTTCCCGGAAGGGGAGTATTTGAAGGGTTTGCTTTGCAGGGTGTTTTAAGGAGAGGTGAAAGGCGAAAGGGAAAAGGTGAAAGGTTTTACGAGGGTATTTCCGCTAAAACTTCTTCAATGGTTTTCAGCTTGATTTTGCCTTCCCGGTGCAACTTTATCTGCTCGAAAGACTTTTTCAAACGATTGTACATGGCTAATTCAGCCTTATTTAGGGGTTTATCAATATTTACCGTAAGCCTTTTCATAATATCAAAACTGTAAAATATTCTTCATAAATAAACCCCTCAATCCTGTATAGCCATCTTATTATATTTATTCCGGTATTCAATGGGCGTTAACCCGGTTAGCTTTTTAAACATCTCCCTGAATGCTTTGGTATCGGTGTAGCCAACATCGTACATAACTTCGTTAATATTTTTACGGCTGTTTTCAAACTGGCGCTTGGCTGCTTCTATCTTTACCCGGTGGATATATTCCGATACCGAATTATTGGTAGCCTGTTTAAATCTTCTTTCAAAGTTTCTTCTTCCTACATTAACGATACCGGCCAGCTCATCAATAGAAATTTTTTCCTGCGTATGCTGTTCAATATATTCCTGTGCCTTTTTGATGGCCGCGTCGCCATGGTTTTTCTGGCCCATGAACATTGCAAAAACCGCCTGGCTGTCCCGGTCAATATCTACTGCAAAATATTTGGAGGCAAGCACGGCGGTTGCCCTGTCGGTATATTTTTCTAATAAGTGCAGCAACAAAGTCCAGTAAGAATTGGCGCCGCCACTGGAGTAAACGCGATTTTCCTCGGTGATGATGCTTCCGTCAATCACTTCTACTTTTGGAAATAATTGCCTGAACTCGTTTTGAAAGCCCCAATGCGTCGAGCATTTTTTCCCGTTCAACAGGCCTGTAGAGGCTAACAAAAAAGCCCCTACACAAAGCGATGCTACCTCCGCACCGTTTTCATACTGCTCATTGATCCAGGGAAGCAGTACTTTGTTTTTTGATATGGCTGTTTGCATATCGCCAAACAAAGCAGGAATTACAACCAGGTCTGTTTGTGTGATATCCTTCAATTGTTTATCTGTGCGCACGGAAAACATACCGTTATTTAATTTCACTTCCTTCCTGGCGCCAACCAATTCAACGTGGAATAATGGAGTTTTGCCGGCGGCCGCCAGGAAGCCATTGGCTGCAGAAAAAAGGTACTGCGGGTCGGCAATGGCCTGCAGTACGGATGATTCCGGAACAAGGATGCAAACATTCTTCATACGATAAAGGTAAAAACAATTTGTGTCGTAAAACACCCCTCATTTGACATAGACCTACAGCACTGGTTCCTTTTTTCCATGCAACCTTTGTATTGTCAATATATTTATAAACAAACGATTTAAATTTTAGCAAAATGGAATCCCAGTTATTTATCAATTTAGCGGTAGAAGACATCACCAAATCATTGAACTTTTACACCAGTTTAGGGTTTACCAATAATCCGCAGTTTTCAGACGATACCACTAAATGTATGGTGTGGAGCGAACAGATCTTTGTGATGATAATGACCCACGAAAAATTTAAAACTTTTGTAACCAAGCCGATTGCCGACACGAAGAATAATACAGCAGCATTATTTGCACTATCTGTAGCAAGCCTTGATAAAGTAAATGAAATGGCGGTTAACGGCCTGGCAGCCGGAGGGATTGAGCCTGTGCCGTTTGCCGATTACGGCTTTATGCAAAAAAGAAATATCGAAGATCCGGATGGGCACACCTGGGAGATATTTTATATGGATATGAGCAAATTCCCACAACAGTCGTAATCAACGTCATCAATTAATTTCAATTAAACACTTGAAAATTATGAGAAAAATTATTGTTGCAGCAGAAGTATCAATGGATGGGGTTGTGAATAATCCGGAAATGTTTGCCGAGATTTTTAAATATCATACGGATGATGTCCAGGACTATTTAGATAACCTCCTTTTCTCTGCCGAGGCCTTATTATCAGGTCGCCTAACCTATGAAAGCTTTGCTAAAGTATGGCCAACCCGGACAGGAAAAATGGCAGACTATATTAATAAGATGCCAAAGCATGTTGCTTCGGGAACGCTTAAGGAACCCCTTAGTTGGAATTCCAAGCTAATACAAGGAGATGTTGTTGAACAGCTTCGCAAGCTTAAGCAAATAGAGGGAAAAGACCTGGTGCAATATGGAGTTGGCAAGCTAACGCATACAATGTTGAACCACGGACTTGTGGATAAATTCCAACTGCTGGTGTTTCCGTTTACGTTTGGCAAGGGTGGACGGTGGTTTGATGGCATGGATATGAAACACTTTAAATTGATTGAATGCAAGACTTTCAAATCCGGTGCAGTCCTTCTGCAATATGGCCAGGCGGAGAACAATCTTTAAATGTCCGAAATAAGTAACCTGGTACAATTTATATGCAAAGATGAGCGCCATTCATTCATATCTTACATTCAACGGCAATTGCCGCGAGGCGATGACATTTTACCAGCAATGCCTCGGGGGCGAACTGGTTTTTCAAACCATTGGTACATCTCCTTTGTCGGAAAAGCTGCCAAAAAAGATGAAAGATCTTATCCTGCATTCGACCCTTACTAATGGCAACCTAATATTAATGGGTTCGGATATGGCGCCGGAAACAGGATTGACCAGGGGTAATGCAGTTTCACTGGTTTTGAACTCAGGGAGTAAAAAGGAAATTAAAGACTGGTATAAAAAACTATCGGCCGGCGGACAAGCTACTCATCCATTGCAGCCGAACTTTTGGGGCGCCCTGTTTGGCGGCCTAACTGATAAGTTTGGGAACCATTGGCTGCTGAACTACACAAAAGGCTAACGTAAAATTAAAGCAGGAAACAACATGAACAACGAAGCACAGATCAGGACCCTCATTGAAAACTGGGCAGCAGCCGTAAGAAACAAAGACATGGATGGGGTACTTGCACATCATTCCGCTGATATTGTTATGTATGATGTGCCCCCGCCCTTTCAGTCGGTAGGGATCGATGCGTATCGCAGCACCTGGGATATCTTTTTTAAATACACAAAACCAGGGGTATTCGATATACAGGAACTCCATATCGTCGCCGGTGAAGAGGTTGCTTTCTGTTATGCAACCATGAAGTGTTCTGATAAAAGCGATTCCGGTGATTTTGTGGAATTACCCTTTCGGTTAACTATCGGATTAAAGAAAATAGGGGAGCAATGGATAATTGTGCACGAACATCATTCTATCCCTGCTGAATAATTTTTAATGTATTTAACCATTGACGATCTGAATAATATAGACAATAACTAAAGGCATGCGAAGTGGCGGGGGTGTGTTGGCAGGTATGTTCGTAAACACACCCCTCCACCCCTCTCAAGAGGGGAACCGCACAGGCCAGGCTTTAAAGTCGACCCCTGTTACTATTTTTCAATTGCAAAACATGCCATTTAAGACAACTCCGTTCAGTTGCGGGCTTGTCATTCTCAAATATGAACCTTCAAAAAAATCTCAAAATGAAAAAGAACCAAACACTTTACTGGATAATAACCGGGTTATTTTCCGCATTCATGCTTTTTTCGGCTGTGCCCGATACTTTAGTTGTCCCTGAAGCGGTTACTTTCATGGCCCATTTGGGATACCCCAAATACATTATCCCATTTCTTGGCGTAGCAAAATTGCTCGGGGTGATCGTCGTACTCCTTCCTTTATCTCCACGGATAAAAGAATGGGCTTATGCCGGGTTAACGTTCGACCTGGTCGGCGCTACCTATTCGCAAATAGCGAATGATGGTTTTAAACCTGCTGTATTATTTATGGTGTTGCCCATTGTCTTTTTAATTTTATCGTATGTGCTGTATCATAAAAAAATACAGTCAGTTTAAAAAATAAGTGATAGGCGGATCAATTTATTAATTGATCAAAAAATCATCCGGGGAAATAATAACGGCCCGTAACGTTAATTATAATGACTCGATTTATTGTCGCATCATTGTATTATAAGTTACAGGCCATTTTATATTTGAATAAAATTAACCTGTTTGTCCAATTTTAAAAGATTTAGTCGTCATCATCCAAAATAATTAAACATTAAAAAGATGAAAGATTTTGTAATGCTTTTTAGAAACGCTCCTACAGGGGATGCCCGGCCAACGCCCGAAATTATGCAGGAGTTTGCCAAAAAATGGGATACCTGGCTTGCCGGTATATCTGGGCAGGGAAAATTTGTAAGCGGCAGCCGTTTAGGCTTTGAAGGTAAAATTTTAAAACCAGGCAACGTAGTTACCGATGACCCTTATGCAGAAGTTAAGGAAATATTGGGCGGCTTTATTAATGTAAAAGCGGCCTCGCTTGATGAGGCTTTTGAGATGGCCCATGGCTGCCCCATCTTGCTGCTGGGCGGCTATGTTGAAGTGAGGCCTGTTGTTCCCAGTGGCAGCTAAATATTTAAAAAAAAATAAATAAGTTGTCCTATTTTAAGCCAACCGGTCGTCATTACGGCATACACCATTAAAATTAAAAAAATGAAAGAATTTTTGTTGCTTTTTAGAAGCGCCCCATCCGGCGAACCCAGGCCATCGCCAGAACAATTACAAAACATTACCAAACCATGGCAGGATTGGATGGGCAGTATCGCGGCCCAGAACAAGCTGGCTAACCGTGGTAACAGGTTGGATTTTGAAGGCGCCACCGTACGGCCCGGCAATGTGGTAACCGACGGCCCTTATGCCGAAATTAAGGAAATAATGCTTGGCTACACACTCGTTAAAACGGACTCGCTGGAGGATGCTATTGAGCTGGCCAAAGGCTGCCCGGTATTAAATATGGGCGGTAATGTTGAGGTTAGAAGCATTGTAGAGATTAACATGTAAATCACCTGGAACTGCCCCGTGGAAATCCACGGGGCAGTTTTTTTATCTGTAAATTTGTTTGCTTATGCAAACAGGCAAAGAACTCATCCCCCATTTATTCAGAACAGAATATAGTAAGATAACCGCTGTACTGGCTAAGTTGTTTGGCTTTGAGCATATAGAAGTTGCGGAAGATATAGCCAGCGACACTTTTTTGCTGGCCGCCGAAACCTGGGGCATAAAAGGATTACCTGAAAACCCGGTTGCATGGCTTTATGCCGTGGCAAAAAACAGGGCGAAGGACCAGTTAAAACATCGCAGCATATTTACCCAAAAAGTTATTGGTGAAGTAAAGCAAAACAGCGCCGGATTATATGAAATGGACATCGACCTGTCGAACGAAAACATAGTCGACAGCCAGCTGCAAATGATGTTCGCTATCTGCAACCCGGTTATTCCGCCCGAAGCGCAGATAGGACTGTCGTTACGCATCCTTTGCGGTTTTGGTATTGAAGAAATTGCCGATGCGTTTTTGAGCAATAAGGAAACCATCAATAAACGATTGTTCAGGGCCAAGGAGAAATTAAGAAAAGACCACGTAAAAATAGAATTTCCTGCACAATCGGAGATCGATAAACGCCTGGAAAATGTTTTGACTACGCTTTACCTGCTTTTTAACGAGGGCTACTATTCATTATCCCAAAATGTTACTTTGCGAAAAGACCTCTGCCTGGAAGCCATGCGTCTAAATTTTATGCTGGTTGAAAATAAAAGCACCAATAAGCCTGCGGTTAATGCGCTGTTATCCCTGATGTGCTTCCATGCTTCCCGGTTCGAAGCGAGAACAGACCCTAAGGGTGAAATTGTTTTGTATGAAGACCAGGACACCAGCCTTTGGGACAACGAGCTGATAACCCAGGGCGAATTCTACTTAAATAAAGCGGCCGCGGGTAACGAGGTGTCAAAATACCACCTGGAGGCAGCCATTGCTTACTGGCATACCAAAAAAACAGATACAACGGAGAAATGGGAGAATATTTTGCAATTGTACAATAAGCTGCTTCAAATCGAATACTCCCCTATGGCCGCACTGAACCGCACCTACGCCCTCGCAAAAGCTGACGGCAAGCAGATAGCCATAAACGAAGCGGAGAAATTGAAGCTTGTCACTAATCATCTATATTATTCACTGCTTGGCCATTTATATACGGATATTGATAATGAAAAAGCCGTTTCACATTTAAAAATGGCTTTGAAACGTGCTAAATCAAAAACGGATAAAGAGACGATTGGAAAGAGTATTAATAAGCTTTTAATGCAGCTTTGATAAAAATCCGGAATAGTGAAAACGCGAAAGACTTACGAAGTTTAAAAAACTTCGTAAGTCTCTATAAATAAATACAATTCGTGAAATTCGTGTCTCACTCAAAACTCACACCACCGTAGTTTGTGTGTATATTCACCTGGGCTTCGGCGCCTTCTTTGCCAAAATGGCCCTTGTAATTACGGGTTGGGCCGATGTGCTTGCTGCCGTCCGGAGGGGTTTTACTGGTGATGGTAACTTTATCGTCGTTATAATTAAACCCTCCGTAGCTGGTGGTAATGTCGAAATCGAAGTTATTGCCACCAGGAACGCCTATCGATACGCCGGAATAAGAGGAATTTACATTCAGCCGTTTAAACGAAGTACCCATTTCCTGGATCTTAAAGCCCCCGACGTACGACAGGTCTAAATCTGCTGTTCCTTTTAGCTTCCCTAATTTAAACGAGCCATAACTAAGATCGGCCTTAAGGTTATTGCATTCGTCCATATCAACGTTTCCGTATGAATAGTCAAGGTGCCCGCCGTTAAACGACCCTACCTTTAAATTGCCATAACTCCCCTCGATCTGGTTAGCTGTATTACTTAAATCCTGTGCCGTGACATTGCCGTAAGACGAGCTTATCCTTACCTTTCCAAAAAGGTCGGGCAATTCAATTGACCCATAGCTGTCCTCCACATTCAGGTCGGTTTTGGCAGGCATATATACGGTGTAATTTATTTCCAGCTTATGTTTTCTGTTATTCCCCCCCCAGTTCCATATTTTCCATGAGCTGCCATTATTAGTTTCAATAGAAGTACGGAAGGATACCTGGTCGCCATCTTTACTGTCGCGTATCTGTACCCCATCCAATAGTTTTTGAGCTGCATCATCATCGTCTGCTTCGGCCTTTATTTGTACGTCGACTTTAACTTCATGCCTGTCCCATGTATTGACCGTTATCCTACCATACTGGTTAGTTAGCTTTATCCTGTCGTTCCCATCAATGGGGTAGCTTTTACTGTAGCTTTTGAATTTTTGAACTTTATTTCCGTGTTCATTATCGATATTCTTCCCGCCATCATCACCTTCAAACCGGATGTAGGGATCTAAATCGAGGTCTTTAAGCAAGCTGTTTAAATTCACCTCAATTTTGGGGTCGGCATTGATGTCAATATCTTTCACATTGTCATTAACTGCAAAACTAACTTTCGAGGTGATGTCGCTAACTTTAACTAAAATGTTATTAACCAAATTGTTAATACCCATATTCAGTTTCACATCAAAGTCGTCCATTTTATTGTCGGATTGCTTTTCGCTAAAATCCTTTGATTTTTTCGACGGCCGGGTAATGGTTGTGTCTTGTGCAAAACACAGGGTGTTAACAGCTAAAAACGCCGTTAAAACAAAAATGGTTGGTTTATATATTTTTGACATCGCTTTGTTCTTCTTTTTTCATGTTTTTCATTTGCTTAACAACTTTTAATTGCTGGTTAAGCACCTGGATCTGTATCTGCAGGTTGTGGATCATGGCATGCAAAACGCGTTCCTGGTTAGGGCTGGTTGCCAGGTCACTGTTCATTTCTTTATATGTTGAATCCATTTGTGCTATTTCATCGCTAAACTCTTTATACAATTGCGGATCGGATTTCTCGATCGATTTTAATTCGCTGCGTTGCGATTCAATTTGCGAAGTATATTGAACCTGCTGTTGTGCATATACCGGGTTAATAGCGGCAAAGTCGACACCCTGCTTTTTTGTATTCCGCAGGTATAAAGCAAAACTAACACCCATTACCAAAATAACAGTTGCAGCAACGCGCATTACAAAACCGAGCGAAAATGTTTTGGTTTCGCGCTTTTTCATTTCAATCTCCTGGGCCGGTAAATGTTTTTCGATACGTGCCCACAGATCTGCCGATGGTTCAAGGTCATCAAATTCTTCCCTGTTCATCTTTATGAAATCCTCTAATCGCTTGCTCATGATGTTATTCCTTTTCTTTTTAAAATTTCAACTAATTTTCTTTTTGCTCTCAAAAACTGTGTTCTCGAGGTATTTTCAGATATATTCAGTACCTGCCCTATTTCTTCGTGGTCGTAACCCTCCAGCAGGTAAAGCGAAATTACTAACCTATAGCCTTCGGGCAATTCTTTCATGGCATCTTTAACCAACGCCGCTTTGTATTGCACTTCTTCATCATCCTCACTCTCTTCGTCGGCTATATTTTCAAGCTGATCACCTTCCATGTCAACCAGCTCCATTTTGCGTTTCCGCAGCAGGTTAATTGAGCGGTTAACCACAATTTGCTTAAGCCACAATCCAAAAGTAGTATCCTGCCTGAAATCTTTCACCTTGCTGAAAGCATCAAGGAAAGCTTCCTGTAATACATCTTCAGCTTCGGCAATATTACCCACTATCCTAAAGGCGACGTTCATCATCGCTTTTGAATATAACCGGTACAACTCATAACAGGCTTTTTTACTGCCTTTTTTGCACTCGGCCACAAGGGCATAATGCTTGTCAACGTATACTGCTTCCAAATTTTGATCAGCTTGCATGTTATATGACGCAAGGTTTTTCACAACGTTGCATGAAGGTAAGGAATTTCGGATTAACTTCGTTGAGGGCTTCGCCGTTTCGGATGTGGGATTTCGGATTTATTTTGGACGTATAGCGCTCACTTTTCCAATTCGGTAATCAAAAACTCATCGATTTCCGCAACAGCATTATCGTATCTCCCGGCCCCTGTTCCTGATATAACAACATATCTTGCATTTAAAGCCTGTAATTCTTTATGCCAAACCTCCATAAAATGTTCGCGCATGTGCGGGAAATCACGGAGGGGGTCTTCTTCCCAGGGAAGGTCGATATCTAACAGCAGGTAAAGATCATAAGGGTGTTTTGGCAATTCATCCAGCACTTCCTGCGGGGATCGGCCGAACGTATAGTCGCTCCAGATCTTTACAGTGATAAACGTAGTATCGCAGATTAGCAGCTTGTTTGCCTGTGGTAATATTTCCTTTTCCAGCGCTACCTGGCCGTAAAACATATTGATCTCATCCTGCCAGGTGGGTGGCGCTGTTAATTTTTCGCAATACCCGCGTGCATATTCCGGCACCCAAACAGTGTTATAGTGCTTTGCAAGATAGGCTGACATAGTTGATTTCCCGGTTGATTCGGGGCCAACTACCGCTATTTTTGCTATTTCGGATTTCCAATTTCGGATTTCGGATTTTTGCATCATTTGATTTAAAGATTACACATCATGCTTCCGAAATCCGTCCATTGATTTCCGGTCTTGAATCTTGCCTGTATTCCCGTTGCCAGTCAACATGGCCCAACCATGCCAGCACCAGCAGGATTATGTACAATACGGCGGTTACATACAAGTTTTTGTAAATGTACAATGGCACATAACATATATCAACAAATATCCATAATGCCCAGTTTTGTAATATTTTACGGGTCATTAATATTTGAGCGATAAAACTAACAGCCGTACAAAACCCATCAATGTAGGGCACATTGGTAGGTGTAAAATTTTTCAGAAACAGGCCTAACAGCAACGAAAGGATCAGCGTTGCAATAACTACAAGGATATATTCCTTTGCGCTTAAGCTGGTTACCGGCTTTTCGTTATTCTCTTTTTTCTTTATCCAAAAATACCAGCCATACACACTTGTGCCCAGGAAATATATTTGCAGTCCCGCGTCACCATAAAGCATACTTTTATAAAATACAATGGTATATGCAATAACACTGATAATAGCCACCGGCCAGTTCCAGATGTTTTGTTTTGCAGCAAGGTAAACGCAGTAAATACCGGTTACAGCGCCAATCCATTCCAATAGGGTAGTTTGCCTGATTTCTTCGGCAATATGCTGCCCGATAGATAACGCTAAAACCTGCATGGGGCAAATATAGAAGAAAGCCATGTTCTTTGATTTACTTTATTGTACACAGGTATGTTAATACCGCAGTAAAAAAATGCCCCGTAGGGGCTACCGCTTTGTAGCAAAACAAA
>Ga0206978_1190_pt3 | contig 11169 bp, 7 predicted proteins | sample Alteio_BWMinCont_21_FD_153477 | JGI IMG/M metagenome (GOLD analysis project Ga0206978, IMG submission 153477) | Enriched cells from forest soil in Barre Woods Harvard Forest LTER site, Petersham, Massachusetts, United States -... | ecosystem: Environmental > Terrestrial > Soil > Temperate forest >...
GTCACCGGCCGCCTCACCGAATCCCTCGGCGGCGTCCGCGTTGTGAAGGGCTACCACGCTGAAGACCAGAAGAATGGAGAACGCGACGCCGGTGAGCAGGACGCTGGCGTGGATCAAGTAGACCAAGGCGAAGACGGCGGTCATGAGGCCGCCGACGAATTCGACGAGGCCGGTGCCGACGAGATTGCGGACGCCCTCGACGTCGCTCATGATGCGGGAAACGAGCGCGCCGGTTTTGTTGGCGTCGTAAAAGGAGACGGGCAAGCGGCCGATGTGAGCCTGCACCTGGCGGCGCAGCTCGGTGATCATTTTTTGCGCGGACTTGGAGAGGAGTTGGGTGAGGGTGAAGGAAGTGAGGCCCTGGATGATGGTGGCGGCAAGGACGCCGAGGACGATAGGAGTCAGCAGATAGACCTGGTGCTTGATAGCCACGTTGTCGACGAAATATTTTGTGGAGGCGGGAAGGACGAGCCCGCAGACGCGGTTGATGGCCATCAGACCGAAGCCGAGCAAGAGCAGGCCGCGGCGCGGATGGATCAGGGCCCAAACGTCGGGCAAGGATTTCCAGGGATTCTTTTTTTTCTCAGGCTTCGCGGGTGTAGCGGAATTGGGTTCCGATGGCATAGTTGGGGGCCGGACCGAACGTCTTTCTTGGATGCGCACAGTAGCAGTTAGAGTACATTTCCAGCGAGGTTCGAACAAGGACGGCACATGGGTGAAATGCAAGGGGAAGGCTCTCGGGGGACATTGATCGTAACGGGCGCGGGCCGAGGTATTGGCGCTGCGGTAGCGAAGCTGGCGGGTGCGCGCGGTTTTGCGGTGGCGGTGAACTACACGAAAAATGCGCTGGCTGCGGCGGACGTGGCGCGGCACATCGTGTCGTTGGGTGGACGCGCGACGGTCATCCAGGCGGATATTTCGCGGGAGGCGGATGTGCTGAGGCTTTTTGAGAGCGCCGAACGCGAATTGGGGCCGATCACAGCGCTGGTGAACAACGCCGGAATTACGGGAGGGTTCGCGCGCGTGGAAGAGGTTACGGGCGCAGTGCTCGAGCAGGTATTCGCGGTGAACGTGGTCGGCGCGATGCTTTGCGCCCGCGAGGCTGTGCGGCGCATGTCCACACGAAACGAGGGTCACGGGGGCGCGATCGTGAATATTTCCTCACGCGCAGCTGAGATTGGAGGCGCGGGCGAGTGGGTGCACTATGCGGCGTCGAAAGGGGCGCTGGATACGTTTACGCTTGGACTCGCTCGGGAAGTTGCGGCTGAGGGGATTCGCGTGAATGCCGTGGCTCCGGGACATGTTCTCACGGAACTTCACGCGGCTAGTGGGGATCCGGAACGGCCAACACGCCTCGCGCCGACGATTCCCATGGGACGCGCGGGAACTCCGGAAGAAATCGCAGAAGCGGTATTGTGGCTACTCTCTCCGGCGGCGTCGTACACGACGGGAACCATTCTCGCGGTAAGCGGCGGACGATAGCAGGGGAAAATGCGGGTCGAAGTTAGCTGCGGCAGCGATTAATCAGCAGCAGCGCCGCCACGAGGAATTTGCGTTGCGGTGGGACGCTCAAGGTTCAAAACGCTGGCAATGAATTCGCTCACGGTGATTCCCAGATGGCCCCAGAGGCGGCGCTTCAGGCTGGTGTAATCCTGCGTGCCGCTGAAGAGGTCGCCCATAAGTTGGCGGAAGACGGCGCTGCGGTTCATGAGCTGGACCATGTGGGTGGTGACGGCAGTGCCGAGGAAAGAGCCGCGGTAGAAGCGGCGAACGATGCGCGCGGCGAATTCGAGTTCGCAGGAGAACGCCGCCTTGACCCAGGACATGTATTTTTCGGGGCAGCCTTCGGCGAGGGACTTGCCGAGCAGTTCGCCGGAGCGCATGGCGTAGAAGAGGCCTTCGCCGGTGAGAGGATCGACCCAGGCCGCGGCATCGCCGACGAGCGCCCAATTCTTTCCTAAAACCGTGCGATCGGAAAGGGTGCGCTCTTGTGGAGACGGGAGGACGTGGCTATAAAATTTTGCGTTCTCTGTCGAAATACCATGCTTTTCGACAAATGCGCCCAAATGCGTTTTTAGCTCGGCGCTGGTGTGCGAGGCCATGCTGCCGCAGATGCCGACGGAGAGATGATCGCAGCGCGGAAAAGACCAGATGTAGCCTTCGAAGTGCGGAAGAAATTTTACGGTGATGGAGTCGGCGGTCTGCGGGACGAAGTAGCCCTGCGTCATTTCGAGTTCATCGCGCTGGAGGGGGCGGGTCTCGGGTGCGATTTGATTGCGCGCGCCTGCGGCGAGAACAAGAAAATCCGCGCTTCGCCATTCGCCATCGATGGAGTAGCTGGGCTTGGTGGTGCTGGTATCGACGCCGAGGACGTGGGCTTGCTGAACGTCGCAGCCGGCGGCTTTAGCGCGGTCGAGCAACATGCCGTTGAGCACGCGGCGGGAATAAATAACGATGGGATGCGTCATTTCGAGATTGGTGCGCTGCTCGTTGCTGGCGATCAATTCGACGGAGCGGACAAGTTTTTTGGGATAGGGATTGTCGAGAAGGAAAGGGAAGCACTCGACGGCTTTGTGAGTGAGGCCGCCGCCGCAGGGTTTTTCCCATGCGAGGCGTTCATCAAAAATCCGGACTTTGTGTCCCGCGCGCGCGAGCTGCTCACCGCACATCGCGCCGGAAGGTCCGCCGCCGACGATCGCTATCTCTGCCATGATCTTATCCTGCTGATGGCCTCGAAATCCGTCCCTGGACGCGGAACCCTACAGGCGGCGGGCTGGGTTTGGCAATCAATTTTATTAGGTAACGGGCCCCATCAAGTGGTGGGGAAGACCACCAGGCAAAACCCGGCGAGGAGTATAGCACCGAAAAGGGCCGCCGCTGCTGGGGAAGCGGTAACTTCCCGGACAACTTTCATGCCCCAAGCCTGGAGTAGACAACAGAGGGCAAAGTAGGGAGAGAGGAGGACGAGGAGAACTTCGCCGCTGTGAAGAGCGAAAATCGCGGCCACGATAGCAGCCCAGCCGATGAGTCGAAGAGAGAGCGCCGCAAGCAATCGGCGCCAGGCATTGCCTGGGGACGCCGGGCCGAGGGCCAGCTCTTCGGCGGCGTGATAGGGAAGTACGGCAAGGAAGAGCGGCGGAAAGCGGGCCCAGCGCACGGCAGTTAGCCAGGCTTCGCTGAAGGTCAAGTCGATCCAGGCGGTGACGAGGAAGTGCAGCAGAAACGCGGCGAAGGCTGCGACGAGAAGAGTGAAGTAGATTGGCCGGCCTGCGGGGGCATCATTTGCGCGCGTGCCAAAGAGATTTCGCAGGGTATTCCAATGGAAAAGCAGAAGAGTGACGCCGAGAATCAGAAGAAAACTTGCGAGGTAGTCACCTTGGAAGAGGTGTAGCACGCGGAGTGGATTCCAAAGATAGAGAATTGCGACCGCGGCGAATGCAACGATGGTCTGATCGAAAAAGACGCGGCCTTTTGCGGGAGTGGAAGCGATTTCTATTGAGTGCTCCGCTGACTTTTTACTTTGGAGAGTTTCGCGGAGAAACGGTCCTGCCAAGAGAACTATGCCGATGAATCCGGCTAAGAAGCCGAGCAGACCTCGACGCGTGGGTAAGGCTGGCTTCGAGTCCAGATGTAAGACTGCGGCTGCCCAATTCTGGGCGCTCGACATCGCGGTTGCGTCGAACAAAATGCTTACGTGAGTGGAGCGGGGAATCACGACGTATTGACTCGTGCGATCGCCCGGAGAGGGCACCAGGTCTCTGGCTCCGTCGCGCATGAGTCCGGAATCCCAGGCGGCACTCATGACCAGCGAATGGGCAGGAAGCGCTCCGAATTCATGGAAGGGCATCATCTCCGGGGAAATGCCCGGGACCGGGCGCATGGGCGCGGGGGAAATGGCAATCACTCCCGCAACGGGAATATGCGACGCGACGCGCAGGGCATCCGCGCCGCCAAGCGAGTGGCCCGCCAGGATGGTGCGTTCGGGATCGAGCAGGCCGCGCGCGATGAGTTCGCGCAAAAGATTTGCGCTGCACTGCTCGGAGCGATCGTAGGAAAAAGGGCCGGCGCTGCGGCCGTGGCCCGGCAAGTCCGGGACAAAAACACGCAAGCCTTGCGCGGCAAAGCCTGCCGTCAGGTAGGACATGATGCGCTTGTTGGCGGAGAGTCCGTGAAGAAGAACGACGTAGCCTTTGGGAGCGCTGCCTTCCGGCTGGCCTACAGGCTCGACGATGTCCGTCACCAAGAGGCAGCCGCCGGCGCCAATGCGAAACGTGTGGGCTTGGTACGGAACGGAGAGAGACAGCAAAAGACCCAAACCGCAAAGTCCAGCACCCACAATGGCGCGAAGCGTCTTATTGAATTTCATCGGGTGAGCCCCGCGCGCGAGCGTGGCGCCTGCTCTGCGTGATAAACTAGCTTTTCGTTAAATGCCAGGGCTGTGCTTGCGTGGGCCTTCATGGAGTTCCTTTGCATCCAGAGATACTGACGCTTGAGGAAGCGATTTTGCGGTTTGGCCGCGAGAAACGCAACGGGCGGCGCGTTGTGTTCACCAACGGGTGCTTTGATTTGCTGCATCCGGGGCATATCGGCAGCCTGGAGCAGGCTCGCGCTCTCGGCGACGCGCTGGTTGTTGGCCTCAACAGCGATGCCAGTGTGCGGCAATTGAAAGGTGCGGGGCGCCCCGTGTTGCCGGAGCGCGAACGCGCTGAAATTCTTGCAGCGCTTGAATGCGTGGATGCGGTGGTGATTTTCAATGAGCCCACGCCGCGCGAAGTGATAGCGCGTTTGCTGCCCGATGTGCTGGTCAAGGGCGGCGACTGGCCTGGCGATCAAATTGTAGGACGCGAGGAAGTCGAAGCCGCGGGCGGGCGCGTCGTCTCGATTCCGGTTGTTCCGGGTTACTCCACTACGGAGATTCTGCGAAAGATTCGCGAAGGCGCTCCCGCCTCTCGCGTGGAAGCCTGACGCCCACGCATGATTCTTCCTGCCGTTCGCGAGCGATTGGATGCGGTGCTGCGCCACCCTTCGGTGGATGGCGCGCTCGGCGCGCTGCGCGATGGGGCGCAGCACATTTCGCTTTCCGGACTGCATGACGTCGCCAAAGCTCTTGTTGCCGCCTATCTCACGCATGAGCTGAGGCGTCCGGCGTTTTTTATTACGGATTCGAACCGGCGGGCAGAAGCTCTCGCGGAGACGGTGCGTTTTTTCTCGAGCGTGTTTCCTGGATTCAGCGGAGGCGTCGCCACGCTTCCTGCCTTCGACACCTTGCCGTGGGAATCGCAGAGTCCGCACGCGGACATTCTCGAGCGGCGCGCGGCGACACTGTTTCGTTTGACCGATGGCCAAGTCTCGTTGGTGATCGCTCCGGTACAGGCGGCGCTGTGGCGCTTCCAGGATGCCACCATTTATTTGTCGCTCGCGCGCACGCTTACGAAAGACGCGGAGGTGCCGCTCGAAGAGTTGATCGCGCATCTAGCGGGCGTTGGCTATACGCGCACGGAAATGGTTGAGTTGCCTGGCCAATTCGCTATGCGCGGCGGGATCGTGGATGTGTTTTCGGCCGAGGCTCCGCGGCCTGTGCGGATCGAACTGTTGGGAGATACGGTGGAATCGGTGCGCGAATTTGACCCGCGCACGCAGCGATCGATCGCGCCGGTGCAGCGGACGACTCTTCTGCCCCTTACGGAATGGAACGTCGCGGCGCTTGTTGGCGCAACGCATTCGGGTTCTCAAGCCGCGGAGGCGTCGTGGGAGGGATCGTCGTTTTTTGGGCCGTCCGAACAAAGCGGACAAAGTTCGCTATTCGAATTGGCGGAAAGCTCGCTTAGACCTGTTGTGTTTTTGGACGAACCACAAAATCTGCGCGAGGCCGCGGAAAAGCATCTGGCGCAAGCAACCGCGATCTATGAGCGACATGGGAGCGCGACGGCTCCATCTGCCGAGCACTTCTTTTTGAGTGAGGAAGAGTTTGCCGCTGCGTTGGCGAAGACTTCGCAAACGCATCTCGAACAACTCGCCGTCAACATCGGTTCGGCGCCGCAATTCGAACTTTCTTCGCGCCCAAGCCCGCGGTTTCACGGTGATGTGGTCGCCTGCATGAGCGACGTGAAGTCGCAACTCGCATCGGGCGGAAAGGTTTTCCTCACGGCGGCAAGTACCGGTGAACTGGAGCGACTCGCCGATATTTCGCGGGAATACGATGTCCCCTACGTTCTCGGTGAATCGGAAAACGCCGCAGCTGGCTTCACGGCGGAGGGCGCACTGGAAACCGCAGGGTTGCTTTTGATTCGCGCGCCGTTCGCGGAAGGCGTCACTTTCCCTGAGTCCAAACTCACGATTTTCGGACATGCCGACCTGTTCGATGTCACCCCTACAGTCGAGCGGCCCAGCCACAAAATCCGCACTTCGGGATTTTTTACCGACTTCGCCGAACTGAAGCCCGGCGACTTTATCGTGCATGTGGACCACGGCATCGGTCAGTTTGAAGGGCTGCGCCAGATTGAATCGGACGGACACCGCGGCGAGTTCATGCTTCTTCGCTACGCCGATGACGCGCGGCTCTACGTTCCGCTCGAACGCATGGATTTGGTGCAGAGCTACCGCGTCGTCGAAGGCGCGCATCCCACGCTGGACAAACTCGGCGGCACGGGCTGGAACACGCGCAAGACGCGCGTTCGCAAATCGCTGGAGGACATGGCGGATCAACTTCTAGCCCTCTACGCTGCGCGAAAAACAGCGCAAGGATTTGCGTTTTCCGCGGATGGCAATTTCCAGCGCGAATTCGAAGACGCGTTCGAGTTCGAGGAAACCGCCGACCAAAATACCGCCATCGCGGACATCAAGCGCGACATGGAACGGCCCACGCCGATGGACCGCCTGCTCTGCGGAGACGTTGGTTACGGCAAAACCGAAGTGGCCATGCGCGCCGCGTTCAAATCCGTCTCCGATAGCAAACAAGTTGCCGTGCTTGCGCCTACGACGGTTCTCGCCTTCCAGCATTTCGAAACGTTTAAAAAGCGTTTCGCGGCGTTTCCCGTGCGCATCGAAATGCTCAGCCGCTTCCGCAGCCCCGCTGAACAAAAGAAAATTCTTGCCGAGCTCGAAGCCGGCAGGGTCGATATCGTGATCGGGACGCACCGGCTTATTTCAAAAGACGTGAAGTTTCAAGATCTGGGTTTGCTCGTTGTGGACGAGGAGCAGCGTTTCGGTGTTGCCCACAAAGAGCGCCTCAAAGAGATGCGCCAAAACGTGGACGCGCTGGCGCTTTCCGCCACACCCATTCCGCGCACGCTGCACATGTCACTGGTCGGCTTGCGCGACATGTCTGTCATCGAGACCGCGCCCCGCGACAGGCTCGCGATTCAAACCGTAGTCGCTCCGTTCCAGGAAGATTTGGTGCGCCGCGCCATCGAAAACGAAATAGCCCGCGAAGGCCAGGTCTATTTCATTCACAACCGCGTCGAATCCATCTATTCGCTCGCGACTCTTGTGCAGAAGCTCGTGCCAAAAGCCCGCGTCGTTGTAGGCCACGGCCAGATGAGCGAGAAAGAACTCGAGAGTGTGATGCTGAAATTCATCCGCGACGAAGCGGATGTGATGGTCGCCACCACCATCGTCGAAAACGGCCTCGACATCGCGAAAGCCAACACGATTCTGATCAATCGTGCCGATCGCCTCGGTCTCGCGGAGCTTTATCAACTGCGCGGCCGCGTTGGCCGTTCGCATCAACGCGCTTACGCCTATCTGCTTGTTCCGCCGGATACATCTCTCTCCGACATCGCCCGCAAGCGCCTTTCCGCCATGAAAGAGTTCAGCGAACTCGGCGCAGGCTTCCGTATCGCCGCGCTCGACCTCGAACTTCGCGGCGCAGGCAACATGCTTGGCCGCCAGCAGCACGGCCACATTGAAGCCATCGGATTCGACATGTACTGCCAGATGCTCGAGCGCGCCGTTTCCAAACTGAAGGGCGAGGAATCCACACCCGAGCTGCGCACGACGCTAAGCCTGGGCCTCGACGTGCGCATCCCAGAGAACTATATCCCCAGCGAGAATCTGCGTCTGCGCACCTACAAACGCATCTCCTCGATAGCCAACGAGGAGGAGAGACAGGACGTTCGCCGCGAACTGGCCGACCGCTTCGGCGCTCCTCCGGCAACCGTAGAAAACCTTTTGGAGTACGCCGTCCTCAAATCCATGTGTGAACGGCTGCGTATCTCGGCGGTCGAACGCCAGGGAAATCGCATCGCCATACGTTTTCATGCGGAAACGACGTTGGATCCCGCGACGCTGGTAAAGGTGGTGCGTTCACGAAAGGGCATCAAGCTGGACCCCAGCGGTGTTCTTTGGCTGGAAACTACACGGGGGGAATCGGTGACGGGCGCTCTCAGAAACGTATTGCTCGGGCTTCAAGGCCAGAGCTAAACTCTATAGGTGAGGAACTACATGCGTAATCTAGGACTGATCGCGGCGTTGTTTATTGCGTTGCCGCTCGCGGCACAGGACCCCACTCCGCCGCCTCAAAGCCAGAAACCGGCCAAGCCCACGCTCGAAAAGCCCGACGAGGCCCCGGCGGACACTCCCGCACCTACTGCTGCGCCAAAGAAGGCGGCTCCGCTCAAGAAGCCTGCCATCTCCGAAACGGAAGGCAAAGTCGTCGAAGAGATCGTTGCGCGCGTAAACAATGAGGTCATTACCCGCTCCGAATTCGAACACGCCAAAGTGACCGCCGAGGATGAGGCGAAGCAGGACTGCCAAAACCGCTGCACGCCCGAGCAGTTGAAATCGCTCATCGAAGATACCCAGAAAAACGCACTGCGAAATCTGATCGATCAATCCCTGCTCGTGCAGCGCGCCAAGGATATGGGCATCAGCGTCGAGCCTGAAGTCATCAAGCAGCTCGACCAGATTCGAATCGAAAACAAACTCACCAGCATGGAAGCTCTCGAGGAAGCGGTTACCAAATCGGGCGTCAACTGGGAGGATTTCAAGAACAACATCCGCAGCGGCTTGCTGACCAAAAAGGTTATCGGCAGCGAAGTCGGCTCCCACATCAGCGTACCCAAGGAAGACATTCAAAAGTATTACGAGGAGCACAAGCAGGACTTCATTCGCCCGGAGCAGGTTGCGCTCCGCTCTATCGAAGTCAATACGGCCGGCAAGGACGCCACGGAAATTGCCGACCTAAGGAAGAAGGCTGATACGGCCCGGAAGCGGGTTGAGGACGGCGAAGACTTCGGCGAAATCGCCAAGCGTTATTCCGATGGCTCGACCGCCAAACAAGGCGGATATTTGGGCGAGTACAAGCGGGGCGAACTCTCCAAGGAACTCGAAGATAACGTCTTCAAGCTGAAGAGGAACGAACTCACCGATGTGATGGAAACAAAGCAGGGCTTCCTGATCATCCAGGTTCTGGAGCATTACGAGGAAGGCCAACAACCGCTTGCCAAAGTCGAAAACGAGATCAACGAGAAGCTTTATAGCCAGCGCATGGAGCCTGCCCTGCGTGAGTATCTGAAGACGCTGCGCGAGGAAAGCTATGTCGTCATCAAGCCGGGCTACCAGGATGCCGCCGGCGGAAGCAATTCGGAGATTCAGGAAGTGAGCGCCACCCCAGAGGTCACCAAGACCAAAAAGGGCCACAAGAAGTACTTGCTCTTCGGCAAGCGTGCCGGAGATTCAGGCGACTGATGAAGACGCCGTTCGTCTCTGATCTGAACGCCGAACAAACGATCACGACGTTTTTTCTCGTACACGAGAAAGAGATTCGCAACACACGCGCGGGAAAAACTTTTCTGCGTCTGGCGCTTGGCGATCGCAGCGGTACGATCGAAGCGGTCATGTGGGATCAATTCGAGGCTCCCGCGAAGGACATCAGCCGGGACGATATCGTCAAGGTCAACGCGCGTGTCGAAATCTACAAAAACAAGCCGCAGCTCACTTTGCAGCAACTCCGCCTCGCCAAGTCCGAGGAGGTTGATCTTGCTGACTTTTTGCCGCACACGAAGGAAGACGTAGGAAAACTTTGGGCGCAACTGCTCGAATACGCGAATTCCATCTCTAATCCCTGGCTGAAAAAACTTGTGGGTGGAATCCTCGCGGACCCCGCGGTTGCGGCTCGCTACAAGCGCGCTCCGGCGGCGAAAGTGATGCATCACGCGTACCTCGGCGGCTTGCTGGAACACGTAGTCGGCCTCTGCGGCCTCGCCAAACTAGTCGCGGCGCACTATCCCGAACTGAGTGCCGACCTGTTGATGACCGTCGCGATCCTCCACGACGTCGGCAAACTCGACGAACTTTGCTACGACCGCGCCATTAGCTATACCACCGAAGGCCAGTTGCTCGGCCACATTGTCAAGGAAATCGAAACGGTAGCCAGGGCTATGGACGCGATTGAAGGTTTCCCCGCAAATCTCAAAACTGTAGTCCAACATCTTTTGATCAGCCATCACGGCCAATACGAATTTGGCTCGCCAAAGCTGCCGATGATTCGAGAAGCCCTTGTCTTCCACTACCTCGACGACATGGATTCCAAAATGGCCGCTGTGCGGGCTGCCCTTGCCGTCGAGTCAGGCGAAGAAGAATGGTCCGCCTACAGCGCCGCACTCGGCCGCAAGTTCCTGAAGCTCGACGCCTTCCTGAAACCTTCGCAATAGTAAACGTGTAGGGAAGGGGCTTGCCCCTCCCACTCCGCGTCAGTTGCAATCGATCTTCAGAGACGAATCCGCTCAGCGCGACTTTTTGTTCTCGCTCTGCGCTACTCGAGTTTTCACGATTTTCTTGATCAGCGCGACGGGCAATGGCTTGTCGAGAGGGAACTGCACAGTCCCTTTGGAAGTGGTGAAGTCTTTAAGCTCGTTCTTAAACTCATCCATCACGGCTGCGGTCGGAAACAAACTGCAATGGTTTGAGAATGCGGCGTACCAAACCAGCACTACGTTGTGCCGGATCGCCGGCATCTGATAGCTGATCGTCTCGGCGGCTTTCGCTGGCACAACAGACCGAACCGTCGCTCGAAGCTTGTCGAAGGTCTTGCGTGCAGGTTCCGGAATACCAGCGAGGTATTCCTCGACTGTCTTCGTGCCACCTTTGCTTTTCGCGATGGACCCGCGCTCGCCAGCTTTTGTTCTTTTCATGGGCGTCATCTTCCCGGCAAAGGGTTTAGATCTCGTT
>Ga0206978_1176_pt1 | contig 11150 bp, 15 predicted proteins | sample Alteio_BWMinCont_21_FD_153477 | JGI IMG/M metagenome (GOLD analysis project Ga0206978, IMG submission 153477) | Enriched cells from forest soil in Barre Woods Harvard Forest LTER site, Petersham, Massachusetts, United States -... | ecosystem: Environmental > Terrestrial > Soil > Temperate forest >...
CTTGCCTTGGTGCTTTTTAGCGGGATAAATTATTATACGGGGCAGTTTTTTGATATGGAAGCTATAACCAAAGCTGCTCACAACGTTGGCGCTTATGCAGGCTTTGACCTTGCCCATGCTGCCGGGAATGTTATCCTGAAACTGCACGAGTGGGGTATTGATTTTGCCACCTGGTGTTCGTACAAGTACATGAACTCGGGCCCGGGTGGTATCAGCGGTATTTTTGTGAACGAAAAACATTTTGGCGATAAGGAATTGAACCGTTTTGAGGGCTGGTGGGGGCACCGTGAAGACCGGCGCTTTTTGATGCCGCCTGTTTTCGAAGCGGATAAAGGCGCGGCAGGGTGGCAGGTAAGCACCAGTCCCATAATGCTGCTGGCTTTACACCGGGCTGCGCTTGATATTTTTGAGCAGGCGGGGGGCCTGGCCCCGCTACGTGCCAAAAGCGAATTGCTGACCGGTTACCTGGAGTTTTTGATCATTGAGATCAATAAAAACAAGGGCGAAGAACTGTTTACTATCATCACCCCAACAAACAAGCAGGAGCGGGGCTGCCAACTGTCTATAGTTTGCGGGCAAAATGCCAAAGCCACTTTCAATTTTTTGACAACAAACGGCGTAATTGGCGACTGGCGCGAACCAAACGTTATACGTTTAAGTCCTGTGCCGCTTTATAACAGCTTTAAGCAAGTTTTTGAGGCGGGGCGGATATTGGCGGCTTCGGCGGACAAAAATTGATTGTTGGCGCCATATAGCTTCATGATAAGCAATTTCGTATTTTTGAAAATGAATATTAGTGTAAGAGAATTGCATTATACATAATCATCTATGCGAAAAAAACTTTTGAATACTGCGAATATTGAACCAAACCTATTATTTATGGAAAAAGAAGAAGTATACCAACGGATAGACGAATATTTAGATTACGCGGTTAAGCCAATGAACAAAACATACATTAAACTTGATAAACACAATGCTATAGACGCCGATGCAATCCGAACCCTTAAACACTATAAATTAATTGTTTACAGATACCCGTTGGATGAGAATAGCTCAATAATAGATATAACAATGGCCGGAACAGAAGTTAAAGCTGCCGGGGGAATTAAAAAGTATATTGACCTTATTGAAAGTGACCGTAATGTTTCAGCAACAAGTTCACCGGTGCGCCATTCCGGCTTTTCAAATAAACCACACAATAGCTTAAATAGAAGAAGCACTAATAAAAAATCAACGTTTGTTAAGTATGAACAGCCTGGTCATGGACAAATATATTTGATTGTTGGCTTTGTTTTGGCGTTAGTACTTGTTTATAAAGTATTACATGAAATGCATATGATTAACTTTTGACATTGCCCCAATGCAAATACATGCTCAAAATAGCTTACGATCCCATATATAGCCACCCCTTGCCAGCCGGGCATCGTTTCCCGATGCTTAAATATGAGCTGATCCCCGCCCAATTACTGCATGAAGGACTGATTACAGCAGAAAATTTATTTTCGCCCGGGGGGTTAGCAGAAGAGATCATTTTATGGACGCAAGATAAAAACTATTGGGGCCAATTAAGGGATCTTACCCTGCCTGCAAAGGAGCAGCGCCGCACCGGGTTCCCTTTATCAGCCACGTTAATAGAGCGTGAAACACGCATTTCCAGCGGAACTATTGACGGCTGTCTTTACGCCCTGGAATATGGCGTGGCCTTTAATGTCGCCGGAGGCACTCACCATGCCGGCACTAATTGGGGCGAAGGATTTTGTTTATTAAACGACCAGGCTATGGCAGCTAATTATTTATTAAATAAAGGTTTAGCATCATCTATCTTAATCATTGATTTAGATGTACACCAGGGAAATGGCACCGCCCAGATATTTGAAAATAACCCCCGGGTGTTTACATTTTCTATGCATGGCGCTAATAATTTCCCTTTCCGCAAAGAACATTCCGACCTGGACATAGCATTGCCGGACGGGATAGGGGATGAGGAATATTTGCAATTATTGAAAAGCACTTTGCCCGGATTGATCAACCAGCAAAAACCTGATTTTATATTTTATTTAGCCGGTGTGGATGTGCTGGCGTCGGATAAACTGGGCAAAATGGCCCTGACTAAAGCTGCATGTAAATTGCGTGATCGGTTTGTGTTTGAACAATGCATCAGCAATAAAATCCCGGTGCAGGTAAGCATGGGAGGTGGGTACTCGCCGGATATAAGGGATATTGTGGAGGCGCACTGCAATACCTACAGGGTGGCCAACGAATTGTATTTTTAGTCCTTCGCAAGGATCAACCCCGTTTTATCCCGGTGTTTTTTACTGATAAACTGGAAACGGAAAAACAGCAGGATAGAGGAGGTCATTAAGCCAAGCACCAAACCATACCAAACACCTTTAACGCCCAAATGCATTTGCAATCCTAACACATAACCAACAGGCAAACCCACGATCCAATAGGCTAAAAAAGTAATTATGGTGGGGATATTTACATCGCCCATCCCCCGCAAAATACCGAGGCCGACAACCTGGGTGCCATCGAACAACTGGAACAATGCCGCAATTATAATTAGTTGTGCTGCAATGGCTATTACAGCTTTATCTGAAGTATATATCCATGGCAGTACGTGATTAAAAATGGTAAGGAACACAGCCGTAATCGTCATAAATACCAGTACTATGTGATAGTTTGATATGGCTGAATGCCTTAATTCCTGGTGCTGGCTATTGCCAAAATAATTTCCTGCTTTTATCGCCGCCGCCGCCGATAAGCCGCTCGCCATCATATAAGTTATCGAGGCCAGGTTAATCGCTACCTGGTGAGCAGCCTGTTCATGGTAGCCGATAGTGCCGATGATGATTGCTGCGGCGCTAAAGGCGCTGATCTCAAAAGTATATTGCAAAGCAACGTGGGCGCCAATGCGCAAAAGTTGCAAACAGCGCAGGCGATCGATTTTTGTTAAAACAAAATCTTTTAAATACTTTTTAAAAATATCCGATCTGAAAACATACACACCCATAACTATGGCCATTACACAACGGTCGGTTAGCGTGCTGTAACCCACGCCCTTTACACCCATGGGGCTTACGCCAAACATGCCCTTTACAAGGATAATGCCCAGTATAGCATTAAAAACATTGCCCCAAATGGAAATATACATAGCCTGCCTGGTGAACCCAAGGCCTTCGGCAAACTGTTTGAAGGTGTTGAATATAAGCATTGGGATAAGAGACAAGCCTAAAAGAAATAAAAAAGGTTTTGCCTGTTTTACTACGGCGGGTGTTTGATGAAGATGATCCAATAAAAATACTGACCCTAAAAAAGTTATCGCGAAAAGGAAAAACCCCGTTATAACATTTATAAATAAACTATTTGAAAGCAATTTGCCGCATTCTGAAAAACCGCCCCGCCCGTTGTGCTGAGCTATTAACGGCGTAATGCCGTATGAAACGCCGAGACCGATCACCAGCATGATCATAAAAATACTATTTGCAAGCGAAACCGCGGCCAAAGAAACAGTACCTGCAAAGTGGCCAACAATAATAGTATCAAAAGTTTGAACAAGCGTATGCCCCAATTGCGAAATCACAACCGGGATAGCCAAATTAAGGTTAGCGCGGTAGTAATGTTTGTATTTGTGATAAAGGGGCTTCATTTTGTTGAAATGTTGTAAAGTTGGAAGGTTGTAATGTTCCTAAAACCAATTGCAGCTTCTTTGCGCCACCGCTAAAGCTATGGCGGCACGCGGTCGGACTTTCCGACTTCCGGACTGATCTACTACACCGCCGTATAAAACTCCTCTTTTTCGGTCGTATTGATGCGGATGATACCCGAAAGTATCAAATCCACCAACAAGTGCTGCGCCCGTCTGCGGCCTATTTTGAGCAGTTCACAGCATTCCGTAATTGTTATTCCGGCCGTTTTATCCAGGTATTCAAGCAAAGCTTTTTCTTTGGATGAATACTCAATCAACACCCCGTCGGTGCCGTTGGAACGTTTTAATACATCCACCACAATTTTACTGGCCAGCACGCTTTTATCCTTCACCCTTACGTAAACCCACCATTTCCCGTCATCGGCAAGCGCGAAATGCGGTTTGGCAATGCTTTCGGGTGTATCAACAACTAATACAACTTTATCGTCGACGTAAACTTCTTCAAATATTGGTTCAAGGGGCGGTTTGGCAAATAACTGCGCCGCTTTGGTGATCATATATCGCTCCTCATCCTCCGATTTTACGCCGTTTATGGTGCCGTCATCCGCCACGCCGATTAATAACCGACCGCCCTTGTTATTGGCGAATGCAACCATCGTCCGGGCGATCTTCTCGCAGCTTGTGATTGTTTTTTTAAAGTCAAGTGTTACCCCTTCGCCCTCAAAAATCAGCTTTTTCACGTTCATGGCTATTCTTCCTCTTTTTTAAGCGGTTGGTAAGGCGTAAATTTTTCCATCCACCCTTCAGGACGGCTAATTTGTGTAAATCCAAACAGGCTGTATAAACCGTGCGCATCAGACGTGGCCAGCGACCAGCGGCGTAAGCCCTGCAATTCTGGATGTTCAACAATGGTTTGTATCAACCATTTTGATAATCCCAAACCCCGGTAGTCAGTCAGGATAAACACATCACAAATATAGGCAAAAGTAGCCTTATCCGTCACTACCCTTGCCAGCCCAACCTGGGTATTTTGTTTGTAAACCCCAAAACAAAACGAGTTTTCAATGGCTTTTTTAAGCCTTTCTACCGGAATGCCCTTCGCCCAATAGGAATCGTCATGCAAATACTGATAGATCATTTCAAAATCAAGCAAACTTCGGTCTGTTGAGATATGGAATCCCTTTTTCAGGAAAGCATCGTCATTCATAAATACCTTCATTTTTATGGTTGAATAGGGCCTGGTTAAATTAAATAATTAACTTTTGATCCTCAGCCTCCGCGTAATTTAAATTCCGCAGATAAACCATGCACGATACCGATGCGCATAAGATTTCATTTTTATCATAAATTTCAATGGGAAAGGTCTTACGGTACTTACCAATAGCGTTTAGGGCCTGCTCACAATCCACTAAATCTGCATCACCGATGCTGATCTTAAAATGCAAATTTGTATTAGCCGGTTTTAGAAAGTGGATAGAAAGCGATTGCGACCAGGTCTTCAGCTTATAGCCCTTGTTAATTAATACCTGGTGAAACAATAAGGGATAGAAAGGGTCGGCAGCGGCAAAAATAGTGCCCCCGAAGATCGAACCATTAAAATTTTTATTGAAAATGCTCTTAATGATCTTCACTTCAACGCCACGAAAACCTTTATCAAACCTAACTACCCGGATGCGCTGAAAGAACAGGGGAGGGTAGAAGTTAATTGCCCATTTCAATACGCCTTCAGATACAAACATATTGGCTAAATATCAGAAAATTTCGTGTAAAAGTGGAGGATAGTTGTTACAAACAATGGGCGTAACCTAATGTTATTACATGAAACTGATAAAAATTAAATTTTAACTTAAATTAAAGCACCCATGAAAAGGCTGATTTTATGTTTCACAATGGCGGCGACAGTAACTGCGTCCATAGCCACCGGCTGCAGCTCGCAAAAAGACGCAAGCGACACCACCGCCAAAGATACCATCCACGTGGCAACGCCTGCCTCGGGTGATACGACGATAATGGACACGGCGAAAAAGGATACCACGCGTCATTAATTGGTTGAAAAAGGTTATAAAAGTTGTAATGGTTGCAAGGGTTGAAAATACTAAGCGCTAAGGGTATTACAACTTTTACAACCTTTACAACACTTTCAACCTAAAAGGCACTCTTAACGACACCGCCGTCAGCCCGGACAGCGGCGCCATTGGTTGCCGAGGAAAGCTCATTGATTATGAACAAGGAACTTATGGTAATGCAAACAAGTTTGGTAAATTTTTAGTCGTTTAATAGCTTTTCAATTTCAACCTTCAAAACGGGAAGATGCCTGACTACGATTCCCCAAATAAAATCATCGGAAACAGAGTCATAGCCGCGGATGATCCTATTTCTGACGTCTACAATTTTTCGTGAATTTGTTATTACAATGGACGCATCTTGCTTCAATATTCGGCTCATTGCTTCGCCAATAATCTCAATGTTTCGTTCAACAGCCCGTTTTGTTCTTAAATCGGCTTGAAATTTTGCGAAATCTTTTGGGCGGTCAGCAAAGAAACTTTCAATTTCAACAATGGCATTTAAAATATCATATAGCCACGTTTTTATTTCATTGTCCATAAACAAGTAGTTTTTTCAGATTCACGGACTGTTTAAAATAAGGGTTTTTAATTGCTTTTTCCTCCAACAGATCAATTGGTCTTTTCAATACGTCTTGGAGGGAGAATTTGAGGTCAAAATAATTGTCCGCATAATCTTCTACCTCCATATTTGTGAAGTCTACGATCAGGTCAATATCGCTTTCGCTATTAAAATGGTCAGTTAGGACAGAACCAAAAGCATACAGGCTTTTCACCTTATGTGTTTCACAAAGTTTTATAATGTCAGATGCGTATGTTTCAAGGGTATTCATTCAACCAATTTCAATATAACAAATTTACAAATGTTTTAGCGAAGTTTTGCAAGCTGGCCGAAATAGGAAAACCATAAAATATAAGAGGAGAGGGGTAGCGACCAATTTAGGATTGGTAGTTTTATAATTTTATCTATGACACATAAATGAGTTAATAATTGGGGTCAAAGTGTTACTCGATTGGGCACACAGCTGTAAGATTAGTTATAGTCGTTTGTGAAGTTTGTATTGAAATAAATAACTTATTCATACATTTAAGCCACCTAAAAAGCAGCTTTTTTATGAAAATTATATATAAAATAACTTACCCAAACGGTAAAATTTATATCGGTAAAGACTTAACTAATACCATAAATTATTTTGGTAGTGCACACAGCCCATTAATAGAATTAGATTTCCCACCAGAACACAGAAAGAGTTTTACAGTATGTCGTGATGTATTATGGGAATCAGAAACCGCAACAGATAAAGAAGTTAATCAAATAGAAATGAAATTAATCAAAGAGTATCAATCTAACAATCCTGAAATCGGCTATAACAGATTTCCTAAATTTAAAATCTGATATTATTATTATTTTCTAATTATGAAAACTCCTTTACACTTAAGTTTACTCAAGCAGCTAAAAGAAGCCGGCATTGGTGTAATGAAAGATATATCACCATTTATAGATTCTCATTTCGACAAACCAGAAAACCCTGAACATTGGAAAGAGGCTATGAGACCACCAATTCTTTTTTTGCGGGATTTAATAAACAGGGGATTTGTAAAACTTGAAGAAAATGATGAGTACCTCGGTGTCATTATGGAACCGAATTTTAACTTTGTTAAGTGGTTTACCGATATTGATATTCGAATGTATATCACTTCGGAAGGATTAGACTATTTAGATCAATATAAAAATAACACATTATTAAAAAAGGCTAATAAGGCTATTATAGCCAGTCTATTTGTCACCCTTATTTTGTCAATAGTAACTGTTGTATTGACGGCATTGAATTTTAATTTATCAAAAGAGTCTTTTATTTATACCAAGAAAAACGATAGTGCTGTAAAAGCTTTAGCAAGCACGTTTGGACACACTATCAAAAAAACAGCTAAAACACTAACATAAATAAGTTAATTAATAAATATTATAATCAATTTAAGAATCAACTGTTTATATAAAAAAATATAGGTTTATACAGACTCAACTGAGTTGCAGACAGCAGTTATTTAAACCTTCTCCATCAACTCAATGTAACCTAATCAACCCTATCAACTTTATAAATCTTATTTTCTCATAATTAACATTATGTTAAGTAGTATTTTCCATTAAAGGGGACTCTATTCAAAGCCCCCTTCTATTTAATTTCTTGCTTCTATTTTATTTCTTGGTTGTTGCAGGCAAAGCGTCCAGTTGTTTTTTCAAATCATCTGCTTTTGCTTTATTATCCGCAGCATGCGCCGGATCATATTTCCCCCGGTAATAGTTTCTTAAATTACTGATCGCATCAGGTGACTTTGGATTCAGTTCAATTGCTTTTTGCAAATACGGTAACGCTTTGTCGAATTGTGCATCTGCTTTCAGTCTTGTTGCCTCATATTCCTTGGGCTTATCCGCCGGTATGGTTACCGCGAGGTTGTACGTATCAATTGCAGGCTTCATAATGTAAAAACCCAAATTCAAATTTGCATCAAAATAATCCGGATCAATTTCAATTGCTTTTTTATACGCGTCGGACGCTTTCGCATAGTCATCAAGCGCCTCCTGGTTTAGCGCATTTTTGGCAGCAGCATCCTTTGCTTTTAACGATTTTGCATGTGCTCCGTCCCCCTTGTCCGAATATGTTAAGCCTTCGTAATAATAAAGTGTTTTATTTTTAGAATCGGCGGCGATAGCGGTTTGAATTTTATCCAATACATCGTTTAGTCTGCCGGTTTGTAAAGCAATTTCAATTTCTCTTTTACGCAATTCGGAATGTGTAGGATACTTTGATACACCCTCGCCTATAATTTTTGCCGCCCCAACACTATCCTTATCAAATAAATATAAGGATGACAGATCCAGGTAAACCCTTGGCATATTAACGTACTTAGTTGTTAACAGTGTTTTATAATTGCTAATAGCCAAAGGATAAAACTTGGGATCAGTATTTGCTGCATTTGAAGCTGCAAGCGCAGTATAAAGAATCGCGGTTGTATCATCAGGGTATACCTGGCGGTAGGTATCAAATGATTTATAGGCTATATCATATTTACCGGCCTGGTATTCCTTTACCCCGGCGTTTGAGCTATAAATAGCAACGTAGCGGTTTGCATCATCTATCAGTTTTTTATTCTCCCCTTTGGTATCGAGTTCTTTAGCTTTTTTTATGGCGTCTTCTGCCGTAGCTAATAATGGCGCTGAGGTAGAAGGTATGCTATCAGCAACCGCTAAAGCGCCATATATTGCTCCCTTTAAAGCATAAGTTTGTGGCAAATTGGCGGTTTTTTCATTTGCCGCTGCTTTATCTATAGAAGTTTTGGCATCGGTAATAGCCGCTGTAGCTTTGGCAGCCAATGCCCCTGATAATTTCCCGGTGGCTGAGTTTGCTACGACGTAACTCTCATACGATGCCTGTGCATTTTTTAACTCCCCCTTTTGTGCAAAGGCGGTTGCTGAAATCAAGCCTAACAGGCCTATCATCAAAAGTTTGATTTTCATAATTATTTATTGATTTGTTAACTGTTTTAATTTATCATTGATCTTGTTTACCTGATCTGTATTTCCGGTTTGCGCATAAACCACTTGTAATAAGTGCAGGCAATTAACGTCATTAGGTGCTATCTCATTTGCCTTTTGAAGCCATTGTACTGCCCGGGCCGTGTTTTGTGCATTGCTCCCCTCCCGCTTTATTTCACTTTGTTTAAAGTACAACAAACCAAGGTTAAATATTGGCTCATACGCTGAACTGTTCAACTCAATTGCATGTAAATAAAGTGATTCCGCTTTATCATACTGGTTCAAATGGTCGTAGCAATTCGCGGCGACAAATGCAATATCGGCGTTATTTGTATTAATTTCAAGCAACGCGGGTAACAAATTTACTAATGAATGGTAATCTTTTTTATTATTATAAATATTTGCCTCATCTAATAATAACGATTTATCGTTCGGTAATACTTTACGCCCTTTCTTAACTATTTCGAGCGCCGTAACTGTATCGCCAAAGGATTTATAAATCATCGACGCCGCTTCAACGTATTCGGCCCTTGTACTATCACCGCCAATTAAACCGGTATAATATTTTGCAGCCGCGCGTAAATTACCAAGCTTATTATTTGAAAAGGCAATATAGGCGTTTAATTGTGTAAATGAAGGCGCATATTTTTGAGCGTCCTCAAATAAAGTTAAGGCATTACCGAAGTCGGAATTATTTATATAAACAAAGGCTTTGCGTATATAAACATTGGCCAAACAATTTTTTGCATAATCAATATCTACCTGGAACTTATAAATTTTCCTGTTTGCCGACAGCTTATCGACCAGTTGGGTAGTTTGCGAAAAGAAGGCAGCAGGTTGCTTTAATTTGTTTAATGAGTCGATGTATAAAATACTTGAATAAACAACCGCTTTATAAACATTTCTTTCCAGGTCAAGGGGGTCAGCGGCTGCATCGACTATGCTGTCTACCATTTTCTTTGCGTTGCCTAAATATTTGAGGTCTTTTTTTTGCTTATAGAAAGCAAGATTGTTCACCACTGTTTTAAGCCCTTCTGATTGGCAAAAGGCTGCAGACGCTGTGAACAATACCATTAAAACCGGTAATATAATTTTACGGCCCTGCATTTAACTATTCTTTTATGTCTCCCGGAGTTTCTTCAGTGTCACCGGTACTTTCGCTGTCTGATTCTGTACCGGTATTTTCAGCATTTTCATCAATTTCCTTTTCCTCCTCTTCGTCATGCTCAATTTTTGCTACTGATGCTATCTCGTCGTCGCCTTTCAGCGTAATCAACCTCACCCCTTGTGTAGCCCTGCCCATGGTCCTCAGTTCACTGATCGCTATCCTGATAATAATGCCCGATTTATTAATGATCATCAGGTCTTCTTTATCAGTAACACCTTTTATGGCAACAAGTTTACCTGTTTTATCGGTAACGTTTAAAGTTTTAACGCCTTTTCCGCCCCGGTTAGTTACCCTGTAATCGTCAATATCGGTACGTTTACCATAACCTTTTTCAGATACTACCAAAACGGTTGTTTCCGGGTTATCAATACTGATCATACCAACAACTTCGTCGTTCTCATCTTCAAGGGTAATCCCGCGTACACCCGTTGCAGTACGGCCCATCGGCCTTACTTTCGACTCGTTGAAGCGGATAGCACGGCCTGATTTTAATGCCATCACTATTTCGCTGGTACCGCTGGTTAAGCTTGCTTCTAAAAGCTAATCGCCCTCGTTAATATTTATCGCGTTTATCCCGTTCGCCCTCGGACGTGAATAAGCTTCGAGCGAGGTTTTTTTGATAGTACCTTTGCGGGTACACATAATAATAAAGTTGTTTTCGAGGTATTCCTTGTCTTTCAGGCTGATCAGCTTGATATAAGCCTTTATATTTTCCTCTTTGGGGATATTAATAAT
>Ga0206978_1212_pt1 | contig 11057 bp, 8 predicted proteins | sample Alteio_BWMinCont_21_FD_153477 | JGI IMG/M metagenome (GOLD analysis project Ga0206978, IMG submission 153477) | Enriched cells from forest soil in Barre Woods Harvard Forest LTER site, Petersham, Massachusetts, United States -... | ecosystem: Environmental > Terrestrial > Soil > Temperate forest >...
CTGCTTAATCTGATGGCGCTTCCGCTCGTGCTCGGCACCGGGGTTGACTACAGTATCTTTATGCAGTTAGCCCTCCGGCGGCACCACGGGGACTTGCAGGCGGCTTACCTTTCCGTCGGACGCGCCCTGTTGCTTTGCGGAGGAACTGCAATTGCAGGATTTGGTTCGTTGGCATGGTCGAGCAACGCGGGCATGGCCAGCCTCGGCCGGGTCTGTGCCGTCGGAATCGGCAGCAACATGCTGATTGCTATCTTCCTCTTACCAACCTGGTGGGACCGGGCGTGCAACAGAGCATCCCACCAACGAGCGGCAAATTTGAATCCGGCCAAGAGCGCCCCGCGGCCTACTCCATCTTCGCTATATCGATCGGATGTTTGGCGACTCGGTTTAGCTTTAATCAAAGTCCTGCCCGGCCGTCTCACCTCCGGGTTGGCTCATGCTGCCGCCAGTCTCTACTGGTTGCTAGCACGGCATCGCCGCACAATCGTCATGCAAAACCTTGCTCCAGCCCTCCAGGGCAACTCCGCTGCCGTCAGAAAATCTTCCAAGGCTCTCTTTCACCAATTCGCCCGCAAGGTAACTGACCTTTGGCGATTTGAAGCCGGGTTGGATATCGACGATTTATTTGTCAGTGCAACTGGATGGGAACATTTCAAAGAGGCCCAGGCTCACAATCGCGGCGTCTTGCTACTGACCCCGCATCTAGGGAATTGGGAGTTTGGCGGACCCATGATGACGCGCCGCGGGGTTTCGCTGCAAGTGCTTACCCTCGCTGAACCCGGGAATGGTTTTACTCAACTTAGGCAAGCCTCGCGCGCGCGCTGGCAGATAGAAACGCTCGTAGTCGGCGATAACCCGCTCGCGTTCGTTGAGGTCATCAAACGTTTGGAGGCCGGCGCAACCGTCGCGCTGCTCGTCGACCGTCCGCCGCCGGCTAGCGCGGTCACGGTCGAGTTGTTCGGTCGGCCGTTTCCCGCCTCAATCGCCGCGGCCGAACTGGCCCGCGCCTCCGGCTGCGTTCTGTTGCCCGTTTATATTCCGTGGGAGAATGGTGGTTATGCGGCCCATATGTTGCCGGCCATTCCCTACGAACGCGCCGCACTGCGCGATCGCGCAGCTCGACAAAAACTTACTCAGCAGATCATACGTACCTTTGAACCTCTGATCCGCCGGCACATTGACCAATGGTATCATTTCGTTCCTGTGTGGCAGCCGGAAATCCTGCCGCCGAATTCTGAAATCCAAACTGAATCCAAATGACCTATGGCCAGATTGGGCGTAAACTCTGCAAGCTTGAGCTCATACAGATGCCCATGACTTTGAAAATTTCGCACCCCCGCTGGAAAAAGAGGACCTGCCAACATCATCGGAGGACATTCTTGTGAGGGTGCGCTTCCTGGTGTTCCTTTTGGCTTTGATTATTACAATGCCCGGCCGTCTCAATGGAGCCGAGCTGAATCCGCTCGTCGTCTCTTGGCTGGCAGCCCAAACCAATGTTCAATCCTGGTCCGCTGATTTCCTCCAGACCCGCAGCCTCAAATCACTCACCCAGCCGCTGACCAACACTGGCCATGTCTGGTTTGCCGCACCGAATCGGTTTCGGTGGGAGCTGGGAAAACCCGTGCAAACCATCGCGGTGCGTGCGCCCAATGAGATGCTCGTCATTTATCCTCGCCTCAAGCGCGTCGAGCGCTTTTCACTGAACAGCCAAGAGGCCGGCCCCTGGAAAGACGCCCTGGCCCTGCTCGAAGCGGGCTTTCCCCGAAGCGCAGCCGAACTCGAGGCCCAATACAACGTGCTCGAGCAATCGGTCCAGGGGGCAATTGGCCGGCTTGTGTTGCAACCGAGGTCATCGGCCGCCCGCCGCATGATGCCCCGCATAACGATTGAGCTCGATACCAAAGATTCTTCGTTGCGGGCGACCGAGCTGCAGTTTGCCGATGGCTCCTCCTTGCGGAATGATTTCAGCAATGCCGTCCTCAATCCTCCGGTAGACACGCCGCAGTTTTCGCCGGAAATTCCCGCAGAATTCAAAGTCGTCGAACCGATGAAAAAATAGTACACCCTGAGTGCAAAACATATTAGCCAATGCGCTTGCGTTGCTTCCCCACGGACCTGAGTTTCGGTTTGTGGACCGGCTGCTCAGTTTAGACCCGGGAAAGAGCGGTGTCGGAGAGTACCAGGTGCGCGGAGATGAACCGTTCTTACAAGGTCATTTTCCCGGCCAGCCGATATTCCCAGGGGTGCTCCTTGTGGAAGCTACCGCCCAACTCGCGGGCGTCGTAGCTCAATCGGACCCGCAAATTGCTCCGCTCCTCGGGCTCAAACTGGCTGCTCTGCGTTCTATGAAGATCTCCGGGAGCGCAAATCCGGGCGAAATCATTCGTCTGGAAGCCCGGCTGACTGGACGGATGGCCAACCTGGTTCAAGTCAGCACCTCGGCATTTGTGAATGGTCAGCCAGTGCTACGCGGAGAGTTAACTTTGAGTGGCGAATCGCCTCTTGCGGCTTCCAGGTAGCGCCTTCGCCATTCAGCTCGAGAGAGCTTGCCACGGCCGTTGGCCTCAAGCGTTTCCACAAACCACCACTCGCGAGGCACTTGCCAGGCGGGAAGGTTGGTTAGCGCAAATTGTCTCAACGATTCGCTCATCTCTGCGCTGCCTCCCGCCACGCAGGCAACGATAGTTTCGCCTCGTTGTGTGTCGTTGCTCGGCACGCCGAACGCCAGGCAAGCCCGCACTTGAGGGTGGTTGGCCAACACGGTCTCAATCGTTTCCGGCAGAACTTTGCGGCCGGCGACGTTTATCTGGTCGCCTGATCGGCCGCGCAAATGCAGCAGGCCGTTGCACATTTGGCCCAGGTCGTTCGTGTGGAAGACCCCGCTACCCAGCTCCAAAGCCGGTTCCGGCCAATACATTTCGGCAACCGCTGAGCCGCGCACTTCAATGCAACCATCCTCCGCCACGCTAACTCTTACATTTTGAAGCGGGCTGCCGGCGCACGAACTTTCGCCGCGCGGAACCTCCGATGCGTCGTAAGCAATGCCTCCGCATTCGCTGCTTCCATAAAAGTTATGTATTTTTAGGCCCTGGCCGGCAAAAACCGATCGTTCCAATACCAGCGACAAGGGCGCCCCGGCAGAAATCGCAAGGCGCACGTTGGTAGGAATAGCACCCGCATCATGCCAAGTTTGCCATAATGCCGGTACAGCAGCCAGCGTGATCGACTTTTGAGTCTGCGCCGCACTGCGTAGAGCTTCCGGCAACCCTGATCCCACCAGAATGAGTGGAATCCCCTGCAATAGCAGCGGCAATACCAGGTTCGAAAATCCGTAGGAATGGCCCAGCGAGATCACACCCAGGTTCGGCCAATCGGGTCGTAACCCCATCGATTGGACGATATTCTCCGCATCCGCCATCAATTGGCTTGAGGTGAAGGCCACCAGGCGCGCCGTCCCAGTGGTCGCGGAAGTCATTTTCAAATGGACGATGCCGGCCGGCAGCGCGATCCCCGCCGTTTCGGGCCGCCGCTGACCTGATTCCAACGGACAAACCACCCGCGATGATCGCCAGGCGCGCAGCACAGAAATGATGAAATCTGCCGAGATGCCTTGGGGAAATGCAATGGGATCGCCAGGTTCAGGTCCGCCTTGTGCCGCAGCGAACAGCTCAGCAAAGGTCCAGCGGCGCTCGCCGACAACCTCGAAAAGAGCTAATCGACTGGAATGTGCCCGCGCAATGCGACACCAACGGTCGTAGAGCATTGCCAGTTACCTACCCCACCGTTAGGCTGGATCGCAAGCAGTAATAATGATACTTGACGCCTTCATCGCCTCTCCTCCCTCGGTCCAAACCTATCTCAGCCGCTGTCGTTTACCGCGCTACGGCCACGCGGTAATCCTATTGCTTCAGCTTGCCCTTTTCAGCGGATGCGCCACTTCCCCCCATCAACTGCCCGCCGCGGCGCGTCGTTTCGACTCTGCGAAGGACACCTTCGCGTACGCCAATGAGTTGGTTTGGGAGTATCGCTACGATGATAACGGAAAATGGACTACCCGGCGCCGGGAACCAAGGCCTTCGTATTCACAACACTGTTTCGTAGTCTCGCATTCCGCTGCCCAGTTCTTTGAAAACGCAGTGTTTGAACCTGGCCTGCCACCGGCCGATGAACTCACCTACCGTCGCCTCATACGCCGCCTGGTGTCCACCAGCCTGCGAACCCCATTACCGGAAGCCCGCAAAATAATCTTTCCGGGCTTCACAGACCTACACTCCTTCAGTCAAGCGCATGAGAACCTCCTCAAAGCCGAATGCGGCGGAGCCTGGCGATGCTATTTCCAACGCGGTAATTGGCGCATGATCTTTCCCTTCAGCCGCCATCAGCAGCACGATGTAGCGGAAAAACTGCTTGGCACTCTTCAACAAAAATCTGTGGCGGTCGTTCATCTGGTGCGCTTTCCGCAGTTGTCCATCAATCACGCCGTGCTGCTGTTTGACGCGATTCAAACAGAAAAAGAAATCCGCTTCTCCACTTACGATCCGAACACTCCCGGCCAACCTGTGACCATCACTTTTGACCGCGCGGCTCGAACGTTTTACCTCCCTCCGAACGCCTACTTTCCTGGCGGCAGAGTCGACGTGTACCCGATCTACGACCGGTCGATTTACTGAACCGGAAGCTACAGATCCTCGCCGGATATTCTTTCACGGCCAGCGTAGCCGGTATCCAGTTCGTGCCAGAACTCGATGTCATCTTCCTCCTGCTCCCAACACCAGAAGACCTCCTTGTCATCAATAATTGCAGGAAAATCCACCAATCCACGATCCAGGTCTTTGATTTGGATGTCCCGGCGATGAAATTCCATCAGCACGGTCTTAATCTCCGTCAACGCTCTCACCCAGGCGTTCACTTTCTCACCGCCCAGGTCTTTGCCCGGGGCCATCATATTCGCCAGCCGCTTTTCATGCCTGTCGAGTTGATCACGGAGGTCAACCAGCCGTTTCAACCATTTTCGAACCTCCGGCAGCAACGCGCGAGCTTCATTCCGAGTATAGTGGGTCTCGAATCTCATTTCCCAGGGGGGCTCCCGAGCTTTTTGCGGATTTCATCATTCGGCTCGACCGCAAGCGACTTGGTCCAGGCTTCACGCGCCTTGTCCCCTTCATTCAGGGCCGCATAAACGTCCCCGAGGTGGTCGAACAGGGTTGCGTCAGGTTCCTCAGACAATTCGACCGCCTTGAGGATATAACCTAATGCCTCTTTGGGCTGACGCAGCTTGAAGAGAACCCAGCCAAGGCTGTCGAGGTAGGCGGCGTTTTTCGGTTCGGATTTGACCGCTTTTTCAATCAATTCGCGGGCTTTGTCCAGTTTCGTATCGTGCTCCGCCCACATATACCCCAGATAATTCTGCGCCTCGGCCGAATCAGGGGCAAGTTTGAGGGATTTCTCGAAATATTGCTCAGCCTGCGTGAGTTCGCCCAAACGCTCATACGTCGCTCCAAGCTGAAAATAGAATTGTTCGTCTAATTTCGACGGATCCGTGGCTTTGGCGATCACCTCCGCGGCGGTGTAATGGCCTACGGCTTGTCGATAGTCTTTTTTTCGATAGTAGGCCAGACCGGCGCATAATTCCAAAGTGTAGTTCTGTGGAAACTTTTTGCGCGCCTTGTCCAGTGTGTCCAGCGCTTCATCGCACTGGTTCAGGTTGATTTGCGAGAGCGCCAGCTCATAGTAAGGATCAGGGAAATCGGGGTTGAGCAAAATGGTTTTGCTGAAATAGTCAGCGGCTTCCGCAGGCTTTTTCTCGGTATAGGCTATGTAACCAAGATAATAATATGCCTCCGGATTCGTCGGATCTTCGCGAACAATGGCCTGGAGCTGTTCGACGGCACGTTTGTGATCGCTGCCGCGCAGGTATATCCCAGCCAGCTTGGCGTGGATCCGCTCGCGGATCATTGGCAGGTCCGGCAGCTTCTTCAGCAACTCGAGATACAGTTCAGCCGCCTTTTCGGTGTTCCCGGCGCTATTGTAAGCCTCCGCTAATTTCAGACGCAGCGACGGGTTGGCCGGATTGAATTTCTCCGCGCGATTGAGCACCGCCAGCGCCTTGGCATTGATCTTATCCTTTTGAGAAGGGGCCTGAGTGCCGAAGCTCAAGTACAGTTCGGACAGTCCGATCAGGTACTCGTCGTCAACGTTCGTTTGCTTGGCAGCTTCATCCAGGACTTTAAGCGCCTCCTGTTCTTGCTTGGCCTGGAGATAATTGACAAAGAGATTTTGGTAGCCGGCCAGCGAGTCAGGTGAACGCTTTATGGCCGTTCGGCCGGCTGTGATGGCCTGCTCCGTCTTGCCAAGCTGCCCATACACGATTCCCAACCGGGCGAAGATGGCGCCGGAAGCATTCGGCTCCAATGCGGCGCGGTTCAATAATTCGAGCGCTTTCTCGGGCTGCTTGTTCTGGATGAATCGCCGCGAAACCTCAAGCACCAGGCCTTCATCCCCGGGATCTTCGAAGGCCGCTTTGAAATAATCCTCCAGCGCGGCCTCAGTCTCATCATTCATCTCGTGAACGACCGCCGCCGCGTAGTGCGCGTGAGCCTGGGCAGCCTTTTCGGCTGAACGATCCATCCCGCCAGTTCGTGCCGCGCTAATCGAAGCTTGCTCCGCCGAGGGTTTGGATGCACGCGCCGGGCGCGATTGGCATCCAACGACTAATGCGCTGCTCAATAGAACAGCGCACCAAAACCGACAACGACTCAACATGTCATCCACCACACCCCGGAACCCATCAGCAGGCACGAGATTCAAGAATCCGTAACCCCGGATATCTCCTGGACTACTTTTGCCACGTGCGCTTCTTATGACGATGCGCTCGCAACTTCTTGCGCCTTTTATGTTTGTTAATCTTCGCTTTCCGTCGTTTCTTCAGTGAACCCATAATGGTGACTATATGCCTGCTGAACGGTTCCGGTAGGTACTCTGCTGCAATTCCGCATAATTGCAACTGCAGGCAGAGGCAGCCGACCGTACCAACGGGGCTCAGCCTGCGGGAACAACAGGCGAGCGTCAAGTGATCAAATCCGGAGGGCGAAGACCCAAGAAATCCGAAACCCGAAGGCCGAAACCCGAATTCCGAATCCGACCAGACACTGCTACAAAAGGTTTTACTTTCGGGTTTCGGGAGACGATCGCAAAAACTCCAGAATCGCCGCAAAGAAGCTCAAAAGGCAAAAATGATCAGGCCGATTCCTTCCCTTTTGCGCTTTTTGCGTCTCTTCGTGGCTAGTTCTGCAATTGGCCTTTTCGGGTTTCGGCCTTCGGGTTTCTTTCGGCCCTCGGCCTTCGGGTTTCGGATTTAGATAAGTGGGGTCCCTCGCGGCAATCGCAACACTACGGTTCCCGCAATTTTATCATGCCATCCTTGCTTCTCGGAATCCCAGGCGATCCACAAGAATCCCAGGAACAGCACCAAAACCGAAAATGCCGCAGCCAGGCTGCGCACGAGAGTTACCGGGAAGCTCAGCGGCTTTCCGTCGACGCGCACGACTTTCAAACCAACAACCACACCGCCCACGGTGGTGCCTCTCCAAGCCCAGAGACCGGAGAAATAAGCTAGAGCGACGAGCGGGGCAATCGGATGAAGCACCGCGCAGAGAATGCTGACTAGAATAACGTCCAGAAAGGCCGCGCCGAGCCGCTCCCAAAAACTTGCTTTTGGATAGGTCAGGATCTCAGGGACCACGGGTGGCGCAATCGGCGAGGGGGGCAGAGTCGCCTGAATCGGCGGGGCAGCCTGCGTTTCGAACCCCGAGGTTCCGGCCATCCCCGCTTGCGTGGCAGCGCTCGACAGACCAGCGGCGGCCATCGCGGGTGCCGCAGCGGCCAATACAACAGGCTTGGTCTTTTCTGGCATCTCCCGCCTTAGCCCGCCGAACGCTGCCGTTACGGCGCCTCCCAGGCTCCACAGGCTGATGATGGCAAACGTCAGTAAACCCAGGAATGGCACCAAGTAAAGGGCCGCGATCAGCACCGAACCGAGCAAGAGTCCGGTTAGCGGGTTATTCATGTTTTGCGCGCCGAATTGGTGTGCGAGCCTCCAGCCGATCCATTCCAACAGGGCCACTCGTCCAATCAAGGCCCCAAAGAACAAGGCCGCTAAAACGAACGGTACGACCAGCAGACCAACGCCAGTAACACCGAGGATTACAATGGCCAGTGGAAACAAGAGAATCGTCAACAGCCCAAGGCAAAAAGTGGTGGCCGGACGTTCTGTGAGCTCATCAATGCACGCACGCACAGGCCGCGGAAACAGCGAGGCAAGCAGAAGGTAAAAGAGGAAGAAGATTGCGGCCACGACCCAAACCCAAGCCACGTTTAGCGAAAGCGGACGCATGAGCAGCACGCACTGAACAAACCATTTCCGCAGCCACCGGATATCCGGAAATTCAACGCCTTGCGGACTATGGACTCTGGCGCCTGGGGCAACGTCGACTCGGCCACCAACGGCCACGGCGTCTCCGCGCACCCTGGCGCCCTTATGGGCGGTAATGTTGCCCAGTACGGCAACCGCGGCGTCCCCTACCTGTCCGTCAATGTCCAGGTCGCCTCCAACTACTACCACCGCTTCACGCACTCTCCCATGAACCTTCGCCGAGCCGCCGATCACCACTACCGCCTCGACGGATTCCCCGGCCTTCAGCTCCGCGTCTTTGCCAATCACGACCATGGGCGGACGCCAAACAACTCCGTTTCCAGCTCCGCGCCAACCTTGATCCAGTTCCTCGGCCCCATTCGCAATGACTGCCGTCTTGTTTGTGTCCTCGACCAGTGCTTGCTCCGCTTCGGGCGACGTTGCTTTGGCGGCAGGCTGATCCTCGACGGCTGGCGCTGCAGGTGTTGGTTCGTCTTGCGCCGGCAGCCCCTGTATCAGGCAGAAGCAGGCGGCCAATACGAGACTGAACACCTCAAAGCCAGTAGCGCAGATTTTCAATCTGCCGTATCGCCGATTTCTAATCGGCAGGGCTTCACCCCCTCGAAAGACCTCTTGAGTTGCGCGGCGCACGCAGAATGAAATTCTGCGATACAGCGGATTGAAAATCGGCGCTACTGGGTCGCCCGCGCGGCGAATCACGCTCTGAAACATCCGCTCGGCCGGGGCCAACGAGGTTATCTTTGCTGATTTCATAAATTGATTGTTCATCGACGTGCAAAAGCGAGGCGCACATAGGCGGTTCCCAGCCCGAGGCACAAGCTATAACCCACTCCGGCGATTAAAACGCAACCAATGATAAATCCGGTGCCAAAGTGTTTGGCGACCAGCACAATTGTGCCCAGAAGCACGTTGAAGGTGTTCCAAATCGTGGTCAGGCCGGAGAAGAGGCCGCTAACTTCCTGCATCGCCGCGGAAACACCGGCGGCCCGGGTCAGTTGCCAACTGGCGACGCAAAGGCCGCCAAACATTGCCAACAACACCGCCAAGGCTGTCACCCGTAGCGCAACCGGCCAGGCTTGCCACGGCTGATTGTACCAGCGGACGGACCGCCGTTCCTGGATTTTCAGCATCACTCGGCGCGCAAGAGTCGCCGGGGCCTTTAATTCCGGCAGTCCCTTCAACTCCCGTTCAATCTCTAGTTCTGTTTCGTATTCCGAATTCATTTCTTCGTCAGTAACTTCCCGGAGGGAAAAGCATTTCCCTCCTTTCGTGTCCCCACCTCACCCGGGTCTTATCTCCTCCAGTTGCGGTCTCAGTCGCTTGCGCATCGCCTCACGTGCACGGAAAATATCCGTCTTCACCTTGCCCAACGAGACGTTAAGCTTGGCGGCGATTTGCTCGTAACTGAGGCCTTCCAAATGAAAGAGGACCAACGGCACGCGCTGTGCCGGCGGAAGTTTCTGCAACGCCTTCTCGACAAATTGATGTCGGTCCGATTGCTGCAGGTCGCGCTCCAGCGTGTCTGGAGCCGCAAACTCAATTGGTTCCGCGTCTTCCTCATCACCTCCCCCGACCAGTTTCCGGGCGAACCGGTCGAGCAAAAGATTACGAACCAGCAGGGAACTTCGTATGACTTGTTCAACGCCCACGCGTACACCGAAACCTGGATACAGAAGAATCTGTTCCTTTCGACCGGTTTATCCTATTCGGATTTGGACAATACCTTTTCCGGCAGCCGGATTTACGGAACGGATTTCGACGTCAACTATGTGCCGAGCGCGCAAAGCGGATTTGGCTACTACGGCTTAAACGGGGGGTCTCGGCTGCACGAGTACGTAATGGACGTCAACCTGATGGCCAAGCCCTGGCCGCATCTTTCCATCGTCCCATCGATTCGAGTGCAAAAGGAAGACACCGATGCGAATTTCACCGGGATCGAAACACTGGCAGACAACGCGGTCACACCCTTCAACGGCAACAGCAATCAGGGTGTGCTGGACGTGCGGGAGCGATTGGATGTTACCTATAACGGTTTTACCAATTGGGTGTTGTATGCGCGGGGCGAGTTGACGGAAGGCAACGGCAATCTGACTGAGAACGGCGGTTTGGTTCAGGTCAATGGCATTGGCGTTCCGCCGATTCAGCGGGAAACCGATGACAGCCGATTTTTCCAGAAATACAGTCTCGGCGCCAGGTGGTACCCAGCGCGCGGCGTTACCCTGGATGCCGGCGGTTATTACAAGTTGAACGATTACAATTACAACAACCCGATCGACAGCACGCCCAACAACAGCGCCAACCGCTACCCAGCCTATCTGGTGGTACAGAACTTCGATACTTACGACGGGAACCTAAGGCTGACTTTAAGACCGCGGCAGAATGTAACCCTCGTCAGCAGGTACGAGTATCAGCTTTCGACGATCCACACGCGGCCCGATCCGATTTCAGGTTTGTCCGAAGTCGAATCCTCGAGAATGACCAGCCACATTCTGGCCCAGGACGTGAGTTGGGCGCCCTTTTCGCGACTGTATCTGCAGGTTGGCTTCAATTACGTCCTGAGCGATACGAAGACTCCAGCGTCTGATTATACCCAGGCGATCCTGAATGCGCAGAATAATTATTGGAC
>Ga0206978_1213_pt1 | contig 11004 bp, 8 predicted proteins | sample Alteio_BWMinCont_21_FD_153477 | JGI IMG/M metagenome (GOLD analysis project Ga0206978, IMG submission 153477) | Enriched cells from forest soil in Barre Woods Harvard Forest LTER site, Petersham, Massachusetts, United States -... | ecosystem: Environmental > Terrestrial > Soil > Temperate forest >...
GGGATCCGGCGGCCCTAAGCCGCAGCGCGCAGACGAGCAGCAGAAAAAGGGAGGTGAGACGAGATGAGTGCCCCTGGCGGGGCTGAGATGGGGCTTGAGAGAAGGAATCGCGTGAAGAGGCGGCCTGCGTCGGAGTTCCGACCGCGCACGGGGCGAACCCTTCGGCGGCCGTCAGGTTAATAAGGAGTCCGCGGTGCGAGGGCGAAGGAGGGAGGTGTGGTCGAAGCATGGAATATGGTAGCAGAGGGGATGAGGTGTTGTCTACTAGTTATTTAGAGTATCGAATGAGTATTCGAATGGCAGGGGCGGATTCGAACGAGACTGGCGGAAGTTGGGAGATTGGAAGGAGTTAGCGAGGGGTTAATTGGGCCGACACGGCTGTGGAAAAGTGTGGAAAAGTCGAAAGGCCAGGCTCAAAACCCAGTTTCCGATAACGACTTGCCAGGAATTACCCCAATGCCAGCGATAATGTGATACGACAATCTACAGGACTCCCTGTATTGATGGCCGTGAAATATCCTAGCAACATTGTCGCGTGTCCTAACTTCTTATCGTGGACGACAATACATCGATTCGCCGTTTCATCCGCTCTATCCTGGAACACGAGGGATATGAAGTCTGCGGCGAAGCGGAAGACGGCCTACAAGCTATAGATTCGGCAAAGGAATAATACAAGTATGCCACGCGGCGTAGCATGGATTAAGAACGAGGATTTTCAGGGCTACGGTTGCTCAGAGTGTGACTGGAAGTACAAACCTTCAGGTGAGGTCACCGGTGTTTCGCTTGATGAAATGAAGAAGAAATATGAAGTTGAGCGTGACAAAGAGTTTGCTGCCCACGTTTGTGTAAAGCGCACAAATACCATCTACCAAAAGACAAAATAGATTGGAAGCGGGCTTTGGTTTTGCCTAACTCCTGATACAAAACGTCGTAATCAAGTGAAATGGCCCGATCCTCAATGGCCGGTTTCGCGACTTATCAGGCCCTTACGGCGCTCGTGATAGGCTTGCGTTTCGGTTTGAACTGCAAGCAAGCGGAGAAACCGAGACCACTAGGAGTCGCTTGACACTGAGCACGCCTATGAAAACCACTACTTGCTTGTGCATTCTCGCTCTCTTGCTTCTGCCCACCGCGCCCACAGGGGGTCAAGCCACGTCCAGTGCAGGCTTTTTACACGCCGAGATTCAGAAGGTCTACGACTTCCACCCGCACACGCTCAGCAGCGCTCAGATTACCCAAAAATCAGGCCTCTTGGACCAATTTTGGATCAAAGCAAAGTCTCAGCGTGACGTATACGTCCCAGAGCTGCGGCGGGAATTAGCGGACTTCAGCAATCCGCCTTTTTTTCTCTTTGATGGCAGCCAGCTCTTGCTGAGCCTTTCTGATGCTCCGGCTGACAGGAAAATTGTCCTCTCTGCCATCGTCCATACCGACCTACGCGATCTTCAGTTGAAAGACTATTTTCTGCTCGTTCAGCGCATGGCGACCCAAGGAGAAGACACCACTGCCGCCGCATTTCACATTCTTCCGGAACCAAAATTCCAGGTGTTCATTCCCCAGCACTCACTGACCTTGGCGCAGGACTATTGCCTAGTCTATATGTTGCTGCCCACCAATCAGGGTTTCTGGGTTCAACCGGCCATTGAGCGTCTGCGCGCTGAGACGGATGTCACTGCTCAGAAGAGTCTGTTATTGCTTCTGTGGTACGCGCAACAACTAATTCCGACAAAGCTATCCGTGAATTTTCGACCGCCGCCGCTAAGTCCCAAGCCTCAAAAGCCTATGCAAATGAACTGGTCCATCGGAAGGACAGCATTGGCCGAACCGACGCAGCTGGCTCCTCGGAGAGCGAAGAATCTTTACAGCAGGCTCGACGCGAGCGAATGAAGGCTGTTAGTGACGAAGCTTTATACGACCTCGACTCCTACACAGCCAAGATCATTGCTATTCGCAAATAAATGACTATGTCCTGGTAAACGCGGTATCGGAAAAGTGTGTAATGGGGCTGAAAAGAACTTGTCCACTAACGCGACTACAGGATTTACCTGGCCCTGTCACGGTCGATTGTTGGTGAGAAACGGATTTAATAGAATTCCGAACCTAACGCCTGACACCACTTGTGCTCGCGTAGTTTGTCAGTCTCTTCAACAATCGAAATCACTGTTAGCTTCTAGCCTTAACGGATGGCTGCGCGCTGGAAGCCTCGCGTTTGGGTGCCCAACGTACTTGTTCGATGCGTCCGACCATAAACACCCAGGCGAGACCGCCCACCACACACAGCATGGAGGTAATCGCAAATGGCAATAGAAAATTTCCAGTCTTCTCGAGAGCGAATCCCGTCAGAGCAGGCCCTACTACGCCTGCGAAGTTGGAGAAGCCATTTTGCGCACCGTACCATCTTCCGACCGCATGTGGTCCGGCCAGCGTCTGGCAGAATGTGAAGATACCTGGTGAAGTCATCCCGCAGCCGATGCCTGTCACCATCAGCCAGAGCACATATGTGTGCGGGCCAGCAACAGCCGAGCCGATGACCGCGACCGCCGCAATAGAGAATCCGATCGCCATGGCGAACTTGCGCACAAGAGTGGGTGTGTATCCTTTGCGAATCCAGAAATCTTGGAGCACCCCGGTTGCGACAGCTGATGCAGCATCCACCGAGTAGTACATACCGGCGACCCAAACCATCGTTGCCATGGACAAATGGCGCTCGAACACAAGGTAGGTGGGGAGCCAGGTGATCATGAAATAGAACAGGTAATTGCAGCAAAACTGGCCGGCGGATGTGCCCCAAAAAGACCTTTGCCTGAAGATTTCAGCGAAACCTGGGGTTGCCGTGAGAGATTGCCCAATGACTCGGCCGTCGTGCGGCATACACTTCGCCCACGCAGGTAGCCACAGTAGACTGACCAAGCCGATCGCAATGAACACCGGCCTCCAGCCAAACTTTGCCATCAGAAATCCTGCACCGAAGGTGCCCACCGCATTACCGCACCGCAATGCCGACATGACGACGCCACTGGCGAACCCGCGATGGTGTTCCGGCAAATATCGCGCCAGGATTTTCGATGAAGCGGGTACGGCGACGGACTCCCCGACGCCGAGAATCAGCCGCATCGACAGCAGCAGGGCAAATCCCCGCACAAGGCCGGTTGCCGCAGTGGCCAGAGACCAGATTAGGAATCCTGCCGCTAAAACACGGTTGACGTTGAACTGATCAATGAGCCGACCAACAACGAATTGCATTGCGGTGTAACTTGTGAAGAATGCCGCAAATAAAATCCCGAGTTGCGTGGCAGAAAGACGCAACTCACTTTTCAGCATAGGTGCGGCAATCGAGAGGTTGCCGCGATCAACATAATTAATGAGAACGCAGATCGCCAGTAGGACGAGCACCGGCGCGAACGCGCGAAGACTCCGAAAATCATCCTCCGGCTGAGGCATAGGAGCGCACGGCGGATTCTGTCCCTGGCCTCGGTCATATGCAAGTGGTTATCTGCGGACCAAGGGCTCGTCTGAGAACCTGCTCGCCTCATTGACGATTACAATGATGTCTTACTGAGTGTCTGTTCAACTGGATCGCATTTGTTCATCAGGATAGCTCCTCAAATCGGAAGTGCGAGCAGATTAAATGAATTGTTCGTCCGAACTTGTCAGTGCCGGAATCTGTAAAAAGAAAGGGCCCTCGACGTTCCGATCGTCGAGGGCCTCATTGTTTAGGGAGAGACGCGGAGTATGGAGTTAGTGGTTTTCGCAGCGCGGGAACTGGTCGTGGTCTTTAGCGGCTATGTCGGATGTGACGCAGCCGAAGAATCCGACCAGGCCGGGTTGGCTTGCATAGCCCAGATATTCGTCTGTGTCGAAGATGTCTTCGAGGCTTTTCAGGAGCGAATAGTGATTGAACGGGGTGTTGGAGACTGTGCCGGGCTTCAGGAAGGGCGAAAGTAGGACGGCGCCGGTGCGGTCACCGCCATAATTTTGGAAAGTGAGCGAGATGGTCGGGGTGATGTTCGTTGTCTGCGGAAATGGGGCGAGATTCGGGCCAGGCTGTTCATTGCAGCAGAACAGGCCTTGGGCAGCGATGGTCAAAACGCCGTTCGCGCTGGCCTGGATGGTGAGATCACTCTCGTCGAAGTTGATCACGATGAGCCCATCGCGCTGGTAGGCCTTGGAGGCCTGGATCAGCGGAATCCATTTCTGCAGGAACGCATCGGCGGAGACAAGTCCGCCGGGCTGGCCATTCTTGCAGGGAGCATCGTGGCCGTCGTCGCAAAGATTTGGAGTGATGAACACGAAGTTGGGTGTGGTTTCCTCATGTGCGAGGTCCAGCGGAAGCTGGGTTAGATTGACGACATTCTTGCCGCAATCCGGCGAATCGATGATGGAGTGGAAGTAGACGAAGGGATCGTGGCGCGAAGCGTATTGATCGCCGAGCGGGACGGAAGCGGATGGGGCTTCGGCGGATTGCGTGAGGTCGGCAGTGTTGAGAGCCGGATGGCCGCAAGTTGCTGATTCGCGAGTGGGATTGTTGCCCATGTCTCCCATGTAGCCGCGCCAGGTTTTGCCAATGGCGTTGAGTTGATCGGGCAAGGTCTTGATCGAGGAAGGATAGACGCAGCCCGTGCCAATGGCTTGGCCGTCTGGGGTGACCCCGGTAAGAATGTAGTCGGCGTAAGTAGTACAGTCGTTGCGCGTTTGAGGAGTGGCGGCCTGGCCGCTGAGCATGGCGATGTAATTGTCCAGGCTGACGTGGCCGGTGCCGTAGTATTGCGTGAGAAGGACGCCTTGGGTGGGCAGAGTCTGCGAAAGGTAAGGAGCTTTCGAGTTGGGGCCGAAGGTGACGTCATAGCCTTCGTTTTCGAGAACGATTACAAAGACGTGTTTAATGCGGCGGTCGTGATCGCCGTCGCCAAACGGACGCGGGGATTTTCCCGGACCAGGCCCTGCAACTGCCGAGACAGCGAGAGTTGCGAGTAAAGCAGACAAAATGATTGCGGCTTGAAATGACTTCTTCATCTGTTCTCCATAACGAAGGAATTTGGATTTATAGAGTCCGGCTGGCTCTGCCCCACACGCTAAAATCCCGTTGAAGAGTAGGTGGAGACTGTTACAGGGCCATTACGGGCGCATTGCAGTCGAGGGACAGAGTGCGGGCGAGCGGGACTGAAGCTTCGTGGCGCGTCCCAATTGAGCGGACGGGAAAGAGAATTTCAGAAGAAAACTGCGGGAGAAACGTGAAAGCGGCGGCTGAGTTTTTCGATTTGATGTTTGTTGAGTTCGCGCTTGTGGTTGAGGATCTCCGAGACGATGCTTTCAGAGCCGAAGAGCGGTGCAAGGTCTTTTTGCTTGAGGTTGTTCGCGGCCATCAACTCGGAGAGGACTTCGACGGGTGACGCCGCGCGAATGGGATAGTGTTCCTCTTCGTAAGCTTCAATCAGGACGGTCAGGAGTTCAGCGTATTTTTCTTCCGCGGCGGAGAGCTTAGTGCGGCGTTCGAGGTTGTAGAGCACCTCGGTGTAATAGTCATTCTGAGCCTCCGATTCGATGGGCTGGGGCGCGGGGAAGCCTTTGATATTGTATTTTTCAATCGCAATCGCAGTCATGTTTCCAATTCTCCCTGTCGTACTCTGCATGGCTCAGAATGTCGCGGATGAATACCTTTTTGTTTCTATAATTGATCCAGGCAATCAGCCGGCACTTGTTGTGGCTGATATCGAAAACGACGCAGGTCCCAACGTTGTCCGAGTTCCTCCAGCTCTTCTTGACATCCGGAAAGTGCGACCAATCCGCGCGTTTGGCCAACTTGTACCAAGCGGATAGTGACGCGCCCCATTCCGGGTGCACCTCGGTAGCGTACCGGATTTTCTTCCGGCTAATAACCCGCACAAGCAAATCTTCGCAAAGTGCGAAGATTCTGTCAAGCGCGGTCTCGACGGGAAGCGCGTAATTGTGCCTTCGCCTGTGACGATTGGATGCTTTACTCTGCGCGGAGGGCCTCAACTGGGTCGACGGTGGCGGCCCGGCGCGACGGTAGATAGCTGGCTATGAACGCTGTGAAGACGAGGCCGAGGGTTACGGCGGCGTAGGTGATGGGGTCAACCGGATTGACGTGGAAGAGGAGCGAAGACATTAGGCGCATGACGATGGCGGCGGCGACCAGGCCGAAGGCGGCGCCGATGCCGGTGAGGATCAGTCCGTGGCGGATGAACATTCCGGTGACGGACTGTTGTTGCGCGCCGAGAGCCATGCGAATGCCGATTTCGCGGACGCGCTGCGAGACGGAGCAAGCGATAACGCCGTAGATGCCAACGACGCCGAGGAGCAGCGCCATGCCGCCTGCAACGGCGAGCATTATGAGAGTGAACGACGTGCGCGCCATGGAGCGCGTGTAGAAATTTTCGATGGTGTGAATGCTGGAGAGCGGCAGATTGGGATTAACGGACCAGACGGCCTCGCGGACTTCTTTAAGGAAGGCTTCCGAGCCGGCGCGGGAGCTGCGAATCCCAAAGGCCACGTAGTTCTCGACCACGTGAGCCTGACCCTCGAAGTTGGCTCGCATAATGGGCCAATAAACCATGGAGGGAGGAGTTTTGCTGACGCCGTCGCCATAGACATTGGCGGCGACGCCGATGATTTCGCGCCAGTCGTCGGTGGAGGCGACGCGAATGCGTTTGCCGATGGCGTTGGCAGGGGAATCCCAATATTCGCGAGCAAAATTTTCGGAAATGATGGCGACCGGAAGCTTCTGGTAGATGTCTGTCCAAGTGAAGTCCCGACCGGCGACGAGGGGAGTGCCCTCGGTTGCGAAGAATCCGGGAATGACATGGGCGAAGCGGCGAATGGGAGGAATCTGTCCTTCCGCGTAAGCGTGGTCTTGCGCGTAGACGAGGTCGTTGCTGGAGTTGCCGTCCATCGGGAATGACGTGGAGACAGTGACCGCAGAGACGCCGGGAATCGCGGCGATTTTGCTGCGCATTTCGTCGAACGTGCGGACGACGCCCTCATCGTCTTTAACTTGATTATCGGGAATGCCGATGCGGAACGTTTGCAGTTGCGCGGGCTGAGAGAAGCCGGGATTGATGTGGGTGAGCGCACGGAAGGTCCGGATCATGAGGCCCGAGCAGATGAGCAGAACCAGGGCGAGAGCGACTTGAACGACGACGAGAACGCTGCGCGCCCGGTGCTGTTCGCGGCTTCCGCTGTTCGCGCGCCCGCCTTCGCGAATGCCGGTACTGAGGCGGACGCCGGCATATTTGAAAATGGGAATGCAGCCAAAGAGCACGCTGGCGAGAAGAGAGATAACGAAAGTGAAGAGCAGGACGGGGCCGTCGATACCAATTTCGTTGATGCGCGGAAGGCCATCAGGTGCAATGAGGACCAGCACGCGCAAGGCCGCGTAAGCAAGTCCCAATCCGAGCGCGCTGCCGAGAAAACCGAGAGTGATGCTTTCGAGGAGAAGCTCGCCTGCGATGCGGTAAGGGCTCGCGCCGAGAGCAGAACGAACGGCAAGTTCCTGGCGCCGGCCTTCGACGCGGACCAGAAGAAGATTGGCAACGTTCGCGCAAGCGATGAGCAGGACGAGACCGATGGAGCCCATGAGCACCCAGAGCGTGCTACCAACGTCACCGATGACGTCGGTTTTCAACGGACGGAGATTCGGGCCGATGCGGGCGTCGTCAAAAATCTTGGCACTGAAACCAGGAGGGGCAGGAAAGGTGCGCGAAACGATGGGCAACATGCGCGCTATGTCGGCGCTGGCTTGCTCTATGGTGACGCCCGGTTTGAGTCGGGCGATCCCTTCGAAGCTGAAATTGCCGAGGAAGGTTTTGTTGCGGTCCCACTTGAAGGGAAGGATCACGGCGGGATCGTTCCAATCGAGAAAATGAAAGCGTTGAGGAAGCACACCAATAATTTCGCGCGGCTTGCCATCTAACGTAATGGATTGCCCGATGACGGAGCTGGAGCCTCCGAATTTCTTTTTCCAGAATCCGTACGTGATCATTGCGGTGTCCGGTGAGCCGGGCGAATCGTCCTGGTGCGTGAAGGAGCGGCCCAGCATGGGCGGAATTCCGAGCAAGGGAAGGGTACCGTCGGTAACGTCAAGAGCGTCGAGACGTTCGGGTTCGGCAAGGCCTGTAATGCTGACGGCATCCCGGTTGTAGATACCAATGTCCTGAAATGTTTGGTTTTGTTCGCGGTAGATAAAGTAGTTGGAGGGCGCCATGTTGAGGTCGGTGATGTTGATGCCGGGTGCGGAGTGCCAGACGCCGATCAATTCGTTGGGTTTCGGATAGGGGAGTGGCTTGAGGAGGACGCCTTCGAGGACGCTGAAGACGACAGTGTTACCACCAACGCCAGCGGCGAGCGTGATGAGCGTGATGGCGGTGAAGAGCGGCGCGTGCGCGAGGCGGCGGAAGACGTGCTTCAGATGGACTAAGAAAGTTTTCATTGTTGGGGTCCCCCGGGCCGGATATTACGCAAAGGAGCTGCCTGGCCTAACCCGCACTATTACATACGAAGAGGATGGGCGAATGTTCCGTATAGCTCAGGGGTAGGGAAACAAAATGGGATGGCATGCGTAATTCAGGGATAGTTGGCGAGGCGAACGGGCCCGTAGTTGGTTTGCAGAATGACCGGCGGGGTGTAGACTCGCGGCAAGGCCGCAAAAAAGCCGCGAGTGGTGGCGACGAAGGAGTGGCAAGCGATGGGGCAATCGATCCCTTTTGGACAACATATAGCGAGGCCACCGATGTCGGCGCGCGTTGGCGGGGGGACTACGGCGAAAGTGGAGTCCGTGCCATGGACAATTTGGTGCATGGTTGCGGGCGTTGTGTGTGGGACGATCGGCGGGCCGTGGGACATTTCGTGGCACATGTCGATCGGGCGGGACACGTTCTGGACGCCGGCGCACATCATGATTCAGATGACCGGCGTGCTGGTGGGAATCGCGTGCGCCTACATGATTTTAACCGCGACATTTGGGCGCGATGCGGTGACGCAGGATGCGTCGGTGAAGATTTGGGGATTCCGCGGACCGCTGGGTGCGTTCATCGCAGTCTGGGGTTGCATCGCGATGCTCACGTCGGCACCATTCGACAATTGGTGGCACAACGCGTACGGGCTGGACGTGAAGATTGTTAGTCCGCCGCATACGTTGCTGTCGCTGGGTTCGCTGACGATCAAGATCGGCTTGATGGCGTTGATGGCGGGTTTGATGAGCCGCGCGACCGAGAGAGTGCGCCGGACGCTTGGATTTCTCTTGCTTTATATTGGGGCGACTTGCGTGGCGCAGATGGGAACGATTCTGACGACCAGCACGTGGCCTAGCGAGATGCACAAAGCGGCCTGCTACCTGGCGGTGGCCATTGCGATTCCTGCGGTGTTGATCGCGCCTGCATGGGCGTCGCAGTTGCGGTGGGGCTGCACCGCGGTCGCGGGGATTTATACAACAATATTGTTGGCGTTTGAATGGATCCTGCCGTTGTTTCCGGCGGAGCCGAAGCTGGGGCCGGTCTATCAACACATCACGCATTTGGTTCCGCTGCATTTTCCATTGCTGCTGATTGTCCCCGCGATTGTGCTGGATCTTTTGTGGCGCAAGACGGCGGAATGGGGAAGATGGAAGCTGGCGGCCGTGACGGGACCAGTATTTGTGCTGAGTTTTCTGGCGGTGCAATGGCCGTTCGCGAATTTTCTGATGTCGCCCGCAGCGCGCAATCGGATTTTCGGGATGGCGTACTTTGCGTATTTTGACCCGGCGAATTTTCTTTATGATCCATACAAATTTGGCGGCGACGAAACGGCCGGGCATTTCTGGAAGCTGATCGTGCTGGCCCTGGTGTTCAGCGTTCTTACGGCGCGGCTGGGATTTGCGTGGGGCGACTGGATGCGGCGGGTGCGAAGGTGAGCTAAGAGTGAGGCAGTTCTCGCTTTTCTCTAAACCACTCTTGAGTTGAACACGAATTGAATTGAGGAGCTTCATGCATCGACGGATGATCGGCATTTTTGTACTTGTGTTGGCGACGGCGCTTTCTATGAGCGCGCACGTTGGAAGTTCGGATGTTTTTTTTGAAGGGGATGCAGGGCCGTATCACCTTTATGTGACGGTGCGGGTACCTCAAGTGATTCCGGGAATCGCGGAGATTGAGGTGCGAAGCGCGGCGAATGACGTGGAGAAGATCGAGATTGTACCAATGCGGTTGAGCGGGGCGGGGTCTAACTATCCGCCGACTCCTGACCTGGCGCAGCGGTCGAAACCGGATCCACAGTTTTTTACAGGAAGTTTGTGGCTGATGGAGTCTGGAGCGCTGAAGGTGCGCGTCTCGGTGGAAGGCAGCAAAGGGAAAGGCGAGCTCGCGGTGCCCGTGCCTGCGTTCGCCCAGAGAACGCTCCCAATGGAAAGATCGCTGGGAGGACTGCTGGGATTTTTGATGGTGTTTCTGGCGGTGGGGCTGGTGTTCATCGCGGGAGCGGCGGCGCGGGAGGGAAATCTGGAGCCTGGCGAAATACCATCGCCAGCGAAGAATCGGCGAGCGAGGATTGTGATGGTAATTACCGCGGTGGTTGTGGTTGGAATTCTTTTTCTCGGAAAGGCATGGTGGGGCGCGGAAGCAACGAACTACAAGCGAACAGTTAGTTTTTTCAAACCGCCGGAGGCCGTGTCGCAGCTCGAAAATGGAAACCGGCTGGTGATCCGAGCCAAGGGGCAGGACCCGGCGTGGTCGAAAGAAGTAAATATAGAAGATATCATCCCTGACCACAACCACTTGATGCACTTGTTTCTGGTAGGCGCGCCGGGGATGGAGCGCATGTGGCATTTGCATCCAGAGCGAGGAGAGAGCGGTTCGTTTGTGGAGGATCTGCCGAGTATGTCCGCTGGGCATTACGAAGTGTTCGCGGACATTGTGGATAAGGACGGATTTCCGTGGACGCTAGTGGGACAGATTGATTTGCCGCAGATCAATGGGAAACCACTTGCGGGAGACGACTCGATGTGGTCGGGACCTG
>Ga0206978_1214_pt1 | contig 10998 bp, 9 predicted proteins | sample Alteio_BWMinCont_21_FD_153477 | JGI IMG/M metagenome (GOLD analysis project Ga0206978, IMG submission 153477) | Enriched cells from forest soil in Barre Woods Harvard Forest LTER site, Petersham, Massachusetts, United States -... | ecosystem: Environmental > Terrestrial > Soil > Temperate forest >...
ATCTATCAAAATTATTAACGGTCCGCAACTTAATGAGCATAATAACTTTATTTATAAATTAAGGCAGCAAAAAAACGGCGATATGATAGCTGCGACGTTTTGGGGTCCTATGATCATTAAAAAAATCAATGGCCTAAGCACCGGGGTGTTCGACAATGCCCAATACCCCAATAATTTCTTATTGACCGATGTTGTCGAAATGGATGACAACACATTTTGGGGTTCATCACCTGTTCATGGTTTGCTTCATTTTAAAAAAACCGGGGATGATTTTATTATAATTGAGAAGCGCTTTCCGCTGATAGATTTACGCAGCATCCACATAGACGAACAGGATAAAAGTACACTTTGGATATGCAGTGGCATTGGTTTAATTAAATTTAATACCCTTACCAAAAAACAAACTATTTACGATGAGAACAATGGCATGGCAAACAGTTATGTTTATGGCGTTTTGGAGGACGGGCAGCATAATTTTTGGATGAGCACCAATATGGGGCTATGTTTTTTTAACAGGAAAGAAAACACCTTTCAGAATTTTTCGGCTAAAGATGGCCTGCAAAGCAATGAGTTTAATACGCAGGCTTTTTACAAAGGGCCATCGGGTAATATGTATTTTGGCGGCATAAAAGGCTTTAACTGGTTTAATCCAAAATCAATTAAGACTATTGCCATCTGTCCCAATCCATAAATTCCCCGAACGGTCAATACACAATGCCGATAATATGTTAATTGGTAATGATTTTTGTTTTGCATTGTCGTGCAGGTAATGTGTAAAGGTCCGGGTGCTTTCGTCATAACATATTAAACCATCATCAATAGTGCTTATCCATAGCCGGTGATAGTCATCGCTGCAGACGGCCTGTACAGCAAGTATTTTATTAGAAGCGGGTGCATAATTCAGGGTATCTAAAATGTGCAAAGCGGTATCCGTTACCGTTATTTTGCCGGGGACTTGCAGGTTATACAAATGCCCGTTACCGGCATAAAAGGTAGAATGGAATTTAAAGGGAGTTTTATAATATTTTATTCCCCCTGTTTGGGTATTCAAAAACAGCATGCCATTATTGTCAGGTGTTTTTATCCATATTGAATTTTTAAAATTCGTTGTTAAGCCGCCTGCAGTAAACGTAGTATAGGGGGTTTTAAACCTGCAGGGAGTTATAATTAGCTGGTTTGTTTTTATGTGATAGGCATAAATACCCGTGGAAGGATTGAGAATATAAAACACATCCTTTTTATCAATAAAAATACCCGCTGTCCACAGGTACTGGCTGAAGGTAACTTTACGGGTAAGCTTATCATCAAGCGGATCGTAGTAAAACAGCCCGGTTTCGTTACAAAACCAAATATCGCCGTGGCTGTCTTCACAAATATTGCCATGAATAAAATTAGAGTTGGCTATTTTTTTGTCGCTTATTTTATAAACCTTTATGTTTTGCCCGTCGTACCGGTTCAAACCGTCGGCGGTGCCAAACCACATAAAGCCTTTTCTGTCCTGGTACACACTGTAAACCGAGCTTTGTGAAAGGCCATCATTAACGCCAATGTTGTCAAACCGCGGAATAATGTTTTGCGCGTTTATCCGACCGGCCATAAACAAGAAAATCGCAAAAACTACAAGGCTTTTCATTAAACAGGGTTTTGGATGATGTTATAAATATAACCGAATTTTAATGGGTTACTGCTATTTGGCTAAATAGGTTTTGATTGCGACCATTCAAATAATCTTTTCTACCTTTAGTAGTAAACTTTAAATCACCTCATATGAAACCTAAATTACTACTCCGGATCGCCGCCGTATTGATATTAATTCATGGCATACTTCACACCACGGGTTTTGGTCAATGGAAACGGGACCCTGACCCTGCCAAACACGAAGTGATCAAACAAATGACCGGGCAAAAATTCCCTTTTATGGGTACTTCACGCAATATGGGCGAATATTATGACGGCTTCGGTTATTGCGGCAGTATCGCCCTGTTTTTGATAGCGGCGATGTTGCTCATAGTAGCAAGTGATCTGTCATCCAATACAGCTTTAGCTAAAAAGGTCGTCATCGCCCTTGGCATAGCGCTCCTGTTTTGGGCAACTGATGAATTGATATACTTTTTCCCGTTTGCAGTCGGGCTTACCTCTGTAGCTTGCATTTGTTGTTTCTGGTCAGTTTATTTATTGAATAATAAGAAGCCGTTAGCAGTTTAAAACAAAAGAAGCCGCCTCTTTTTGGAGGCAGCTTCGAAACTTATTCTTTTATCCCGATCCTTTAAATCTTGATGCTATTATTATGGTTTAACTTTATTAGCAATTAATGTTACTGCTGTTTGTGCCAATAGCCTGCCGGTAACTGTTGCGCCTGTATTGAGCGAGATCAGTGTTTTACTCATGATAATTCCGCTGAAATTAACTGTAGTTCCGAGTGTTGCTTTTCCGGATACTACCCAGAAAATGTTTTTGGCTTGTGCACCGCCTAACAAATGGATAATAGCACCGTTGTTTACTGTAAGATTTTGTGCGATCTGGAAAACCCATACAGCATTTGGCCCGCCTGTTAGCGTAACGCCAGCATTTGTTATTAAAACACCTGTGCTCCATTTATATAGTCCGGCGGGCAATGTCCGACCGCTTATATTCCCTGCGTATTTTGCTACGATTGGGAAAGGATAGGTTAAACCGTTTGCAGTGGTGAACGCGGTCCGCATATCACTGACAGCGGCGGTCATTTTGGCTGGGGTGGGGGCTGCGTAATTTGGCCCGTAAACATTGCCTGTTACTATAGGGGTATGCGAGGACTGGTTATTGGTATTCATGATTAATCCAAACCCGGTTATCGCGGTGGCGGCTATCGGGCTCACACCAATATCACCAAGAATTGAGGTAACGCCGGTTGTCGAGATCCCGGTTTCGGTTAAAATTGTAAAATCACCGGCTGTTTTAAGGTTCACCGGCGCAGGGCTGACAACAAGGCTCTCGTCCGTAACCGCCATCTTTGCAGTTATTGCCGAAGCAGGCATGGTGCTTGTAGAATTATCTTTTTGACATCCTGATGAAATCACGCCAAACAGCAATACTAAGGACCAAACTAAAATAAATGGTTTGGGACAACCCTGGCTTTGACGCGTTGAAGGGTTCTTAGTTAAATGGATTTCTTTACTCATAATTAATTATTTTAAATAAATGATAAATGTTTTAATTTGATCGGTATTTATGGTTGAAATTCAAGACGATACAAATCTACCCACGCTTAGCAAAGCAAGTGCCCCGTATCAAATTCACGCTGATTGTGTAGGTTTGTCCCAATTTATTTATCGGTTGTTTTTAAACAATTTATGGCCCGCATTTCCCTCATAAATGGGCGTGTTTTTAAATGGCCTATCAGAAGGAGTTTTTAGATTTAAATAAAGTTTAATCCGTAAGCCGCTGAAAAACTGCGGATTTCGATTATTGGCCGGTTATGCTTACTATATAGGAATATAGTGTATCCTGTCAACTAATAGGTGTGTGCCAGTATTATCTGAAAGTTCAATAGCAGGGGTTAAAATCGCTCTAAATCAACAAGAAACGTTTTAGCCATTGTATTTTAGTTGTTACAAATAAAAAAGACCCCGGGCGATCAGGGTCTTTTTTATTCATTAAACTTAGTAAGCTTTTGGTTTGCCCAATAAGCCTCTCAGAAATGTTTATTTAATAGGGACTATATCAATAATAACCGTCCTGTTATAAAAACGCTCTTCGGGAAGATTATTTTCAAATGGCGAATGTGCCGGATCCTCGCCAAAGCCTGCAGTTTCAAATTTCACATTGTCCCTGCCCGAGTTGGCTATTGCCCGCTCAATAATCTTTTGAGTTTGCTGCGCCCTGTCATCACTCAGTTTTTGGTTATAATCTACCCCACCTATGACGTCGGTATGGCCGTGTATGGTAACGGTCGCCCCGTCAACTATTAATGGCGATACAACGGTGGTTAAAAACTTGTCATACTCGGCGATTGATTTCGCTTTATCAAAATCAAATACGATACTGTAACGGGAGCCTTTTGTAACTACCGGTGCCTGCGGCGCTAAATGAACGGTGCTTTCTTTTTTAACAGTTGCACCGTTGTTCATCTGGGCCAGCATTACTATTTTATAGTCCCCACCAGGGCTATTGCCCAATATGGCAGCCTCGGGTACACCTTGCTGGTCGCTCGTGTAAGGCCCAAAATGCTGGATTGCTCCATTTGCATCTGTAACATCCAAGGACCATGATTTTACCAGTTCCTTGGCTGAATCTACTTTGAAAACTACATAGTTATCAAGGGGATCTGCCTGTATTGTGGTGATTTGAACCGGCCTTATCATTCCGCCGCCAATTTCTGACAGTAATTCAGGCGAAGCAGTTTCAATATCAACCCTGCGGTCTTCAGCGCGAAGAAGGGCAAGCTCTTTGGTTCCCCCCCGGTTGTTCTGAGGATGGATGGGCTTTAAAGCTGCCATGCACAGCAATTCTTGAACCGTCGATACCAAAAACTGTTACAAGATATAGCTTTATTGATTCGGCAAAAGCCTTAGCATCCTGTGGCCCATTAGCCGAGGCCCCCTCGAGTGATATAGTTGCCCCGGGATTTGCACGCATACGATCGCCCAAAATATTCAGAACATTATGGTACACATTTAATTGTCCGGAGGAACGGACCGTTACCGTTGCGGCCTGTTCGTTTTGTAATTGATCCTCTTTAAAGCCTGATGCCTGTTCTCTGGTAAGTAATACGTAACGGCTTGGAATTCCAGTTGAGCCGTCATCAAAAAATACGGCGCTAAGTATCGGTAAGGTTTCGCTCACCTGGCGTGTTACAGGTGCATTTATTGGCCCGCGCACGGTAAAGGTAACATCCGGTGCGGCAGGAGGGATAGTTGCAACCGGCTTTTCTGCGACCGGAGCTTTATGGCCTTTCCCAAATTTAAGCGCGAGGCCGACTCTTACTGTCGTAACCGACAAACTTTCAATACTCCGGGGATCCTGTCCAAAATATGGATGATAGGAGATAAATGGAGAAAGGCTAACTTTTGATACACTGTTTGCCGCAGAAAGCGGGATATCAAAGCCGGCGCCTACCTGGCCCGAAAACATGGTGCTGTTGACTGAACTTAAATCCCCGTTAGTGTTTGGTTGTTTAAGCTGCGTATACATAAAGGCTTTATTTACATTTATTGCCAGGCTTGGCCCTGCAAAAAAATACAAACCTGATGTTTTAAAGCCTAAGCGCAAACTGGGCTCAATGGAAACATACGCCAGGCTGGTTTTTAGTGTGGCCGGGCAATCACACGGCGCTGTAACGCCATCGTACTTGGCGCCCAGGCCATCATAGCCAACGTTTAGCATCCCACCCCATGTAGGGCCGGGGCGATATTCCAGCAGGACAGACCCGTAAGGCGCAACACCACTACCTTTATGAAAAGCAGTTGGAACGGTTAATGAATTGTTTAACTGTTGTGTCGTTCCGGTATAGAAATTAAAGTTGGCGGCGCCTGATACGCCATACCACCAAATGGGCTGTGAAGTTTGGCCCTTGACTGCAGTCCCTGCAAAAATTACCATCAAAGCACAGGTGAAAAATTTTCGCATTATTTTATTTATAAGTAACATATCGCATCTTTTTAAATTAATTTTCTGTTTGTTTTAACTCTTTTTTAAATCCGCCGCCCGATTCAATCGGGACGGCGGATAAACCTGCTGGCTTTTAAACCAATATTTTGCGGCCTGTTAAGGCACGTTAACAGTTGTATTTACCATGGTAACTGAAGCAACAAGAGAGATCGCCCTGCCATTCAGTACCGTTTGAACGGCATTTCCGGCTGTTGACAAGGTAACCCCGGCAGAAGCAATGATAGTTCCTACCATCGTACCACCACCGGCGCTGTTTATAGTAGCGGCGCTGCCAACGTACCAGTATACATTTTGAGCGAGGGCTCCGTTTGTCAGTATGATGCTGCGGGCGCCTGTCGGGCCTGCAATACCTACTGTCAGGCCGGCCGCTGTCTGGAAGATCCATGTAGCATTCGGATTGCCCTTGGCGTCGAGCGTAAGATTTCCGTTGGTTATTTTAAAAGTGCCGCTTGCTGATTTATAAACGCCTGGCGCTAAGGTTAAGCCACCTAATTCGCCAGCACCGGGATCGGTTCCTCCAGGTTTGTTAGCCGGCGAAATACTGATATAAAATGCATTGTCGGCAAGCAGGGCCTGGGTTGCAATGGCAAATTTGGGAGCTGTTCCGGGGAAAGGAGGGGCTGCATCGATACCACCGGTAACAAGTCCGACATTCAGTGGTGTTTCCGTATAAACATCAGCGGTTAGCCCGTCATGGAATCCGGTTATTTTAGTAGCAACAGCAGTAGTACCGATAGCTCCGTGAATTACCGTATTTATTCCCTGGTTAGTTACACCTGCACTTCCTCCGAAGGCGCCGAATATAGAAGTGAATAGAGGCGCCTGCACCACTATTGGCGTAAAGTTAGCGGTGATATTTTTATTCGCGTTCATTAAAACCGATAAGGGATTTACTGAGCCCGTAGCATCCCCGCTCCACGAGGTAAATGTATATCCTGAGTTTGGCGTTGCTGTAAGCTGTACCGTGCTGCCACTATTGTAAGTTGGCTGGTTCGGGTTTTTTACAACGGTGCCGTTAACGGCTGTTACATTTAAGGTATAGGTATTAACAGCAAAATTAGCGACAAGTGTTACGTTTGCGGTTAACGGAAATGTATAATTTGAACTTGTGGAAGCTATTACTCCGTTGTTAGTCCAGTTGGTAAAGTGATAGCCTGCGTTTGCTATTGCCGTTACAGTTACGGAAGTCCCTGCATTATAAGCGCCGGAGCCGGTTGTTGTTCCGCCTGCGGCCGGATTTGAAGTTAATATTACCGCAAATTGAGATGCTGCGATTACCTTAAAGTTCGCGACCAGTGTTTGATTTTTCGTCAAATTAAATGTAAAGCTCGAACTTGTTGAGGCTATTACCCCGGCATTGGTCCAGTTAATAAAGGAATACCCGGCATTAGGGAGCGCTGTTGCAGTTACCGCAGTGCCTGCCTTATATGAGCCAGACCCGGCAGTTGTTCCGCCTGCAGTAGGTAGTGATGATAATGCCAATGCGAATTGTCCGGCTACTACCGGCTTGAAGTTAGCTATTAATACCTGGTTCCCGGCCATAGTAAACTGGAAACTTGGACTCACGGATGCCACGACACCGCCTTTTGTCCAGTTTGTAAATGCAAAGCCTGTATTTGGTGTTGCAGTAACTGTAGTTACCGAACCCTGGGCAAATGTTCCCGCGCCGGCCGTTGTCCCGTCGGCCACCGGGATTGATGATAACGTTACCTGCGGAATGGTGGTAAAGCTCCAAACATAATTACTGACCATTGCCGAACCTAATGTGTCCTTCGCACTATTTGTAACAGTGCCGGTATACACAGCAAAAGGTGACAGGGCCACGGTTGGCGTAAAGGTAAACACGGCATTATTGGCGGTTGGCGCAATCGTTCCGGCAATGGCAGTTGAACCCTGGGTAATGGTAAATGTTGTGTTATTGATTGTTGAGGGCCGCATGGCGGTGTTGAAAGTTACCGCAATAACCTTGTTAAGCGCAACGTCCACTGCGTTGCTCATTGGGTCAGTAGAAAGTACAACAGGGCAAACGCCCTGGATAGCTCCTTTGTAGTCATCCTTTTTGCATCCTGCCATAAATAAGACGGACAATAATAAAAGGGAAAAAATAAAAGGGAATATTTTGGAGTGCCCGTTGTTTTGGCACACCTGCCGGTGATTTTTAATGCAGGTATCTTTTTTTTGCATGATTAATTTATTTAGATAGATGATTTTTTTTTTATTACGACCTGCACCCGTTATTGATTGGAATTAAGGACGATACAAACCTACCTCATGCACAGGGGCGAAATGTTACATAATTTTTGGAAAAAGTTCTATGATTCACACATTTTCGACAGCCATACGGTCGTGGAGTTCGAAGTGTTTAAAATGGGATGGGGTTACGCCGGTGATTTTTTTAAACTGGGTAGATAAATGCGCAACGCTGCTGTAGTGCAGCTTCCAGGAAATTTCTGTAAGGCTAAGTTCGTTGTACCCGATCAATTCTTTAATCCGCTGAATTTTATTAAATATGATAAAATGTTCAATGGTTGTTCCGTGCTGTTCGGAAAATACGTTGGCGAGGTAAGTATAGTCGAGATTCAATTTTGCACTCAGGTGATCAGAAAAATTTGTTTTCAGCTGGTAATCCGAATAGTATACCATCTCAATAATAACAATTTTAATTTTTTCAACCAGGATACTTTTCTTATTATCTAATAACTCCAATCCGCATTGCAGAAAAGCAGTTTTAAGTTTCCCGGCCTGGTCGGCAGAAATATTTTCTGTAATTTCTACCCGTCCCAAAGCCATAGATGTGCAATGCAGTCCCAGTTTCATCAATTCCAGCCGCACTACTATTTTGCAGCGGGCACTTACCATATTTTTTATGTAGAGTATCATCATTAACTATATATAGACAAAAGAAGTGCCCCGTTCGAGTGCTTTTGCCCTATCGCGATATTTGCTTTTAGTTCATTTAATGCTTTTTAATTAAAATATCCCTTTAAAAACATCTGAATGTGCTTTTTAGTTAAAATCAAGTCGTACGTTGGAAACACTTTAAGTAAAACAAGACGGGGCCATTCATTAAACCCAGCATAGCATTGACGAAGCTTATGATTAGTTAAATGGAAAAAACTGTAGCTTATTAACTAATTTTTTAATTAGTATGGAAGGGATGTTTTGTTGCAGCGCTAAATAAAAATCGAAATAATTAATATAAACGCAACTCATGGTAGTATTCCTTACGTATATCTGTCGTATTATAAAATATGGTAAAAATCTACTTAAAGTATCTCCGGCTTTTTGCCCGGGGGATATTTTTATTATTACTGGCCTCGTCCTGCAAAAAGGAAGATACGTCGGCGCCAGGCATAGGGTCGCCTGTTCCGCTGGCAACGCTTGGATTATATGAAGTTGACAGCAGTGTATATAAAAGGGTGTTTGTTATCATCTCAAAGGTAGGCACCCAAAATGTCAGCTACCCGCTTGTGTTCGATACGGGTTCAGCCGGTATGACTATCGACGCTACCGGGATACTGCCGGCATCCATGATCACAAGTTCGGGTATAACAGTGCCTGGCGACTCTATAACTGTAAACGGCATTACCGTTACACCGGAGGAAGCGGTAATAGCCTTTGGGAACGCGCAAAGTGAGATACAGGAGTATGGCAACCTGGCCTACACAACGGCGACTGTTGGCGACCGAAACGGAAATGTAACAACCAGCCGCATCCCCATATTTTTGTATTACAAAATTGTTGATACGCAAACAGGGAAAAAGCAACCAGCGCATTCAAATGATGTATTTGGCGTTGGGCCGGGCGTTAGTTTTGCCAATAATGCCATAGGCAGCCCATTAAGCTATTTCAGATCAAGCGCTGGTGCAATAAGTGGCTTTAAACTGGCCACGTTTACCAGTTCCGGTTTTAGCGTTAACGGAACCTATGTTTCGGGCCTGCTTACCATCGGACTGGTGCCCGGCGATATATCATCTTCTTCAGGTTTTGTGATGCACCCGCTTACTTTTTCCCCGCAGGGCGGTTATTCACCTGATATTCCGGCTACGATAACTTATAACGGGCAAAATGTTCCTGCTACCATATTATTTGATACCGGAACCCCCGCCGTTTCTATAATAGCAAACACCGCCGCTTCGGGTGATATAAGTTCATTGCCTGACAATACCGACGTGACGCTAACCACTAACAACGGATTTACATATTCGTACACTACCGGCAGCGCCAATAATTTAACACAGGTTGCCCTGCCGTCATTTACTGGTGATCCCCGGACAATTTTCAGCATCGATTTCTTTACTGAAAATGAATTTTTACTGGATTATAAAGACCACCAGATCGGGTTGAAGAATAATTAAGACTTCGGGTCTGGAAAAGCGGGTAACGAAACAATAAACTCTGCGCCTTCGCTTGCTCCATTATTAATAAGGATAGTGCCACCATGGCCTTTCACCACCATATCATACGTTAAGGATAAACCTAAACCGGTGCCTTCGCCAGTGGGTTTAGTGGTAAAAAATGGCTGCATGATCTTTTCCTTTATCGCATCGGGTATCCCAACTCCATTATCTTTTACTTTGATGATAATATGGCCGTTTTCTGCAAACGTGGTTACGGATACCTCCGGTTTATAATCTGAACCGGCTGTTCTTTGCTTTTGGTTTACTGAGTAAAAGGCATTGTTAAACAAGTTGAGCATTACCCGGCCCATATCCTGGGGAACGGCATTGGCTTTTGGCAGCATGGGGTCAAAATGCCTGACCATTTCTGCATTAAAGGTTTTATCTTTTGCCCGCAGGCCGTGATAGGACAGGCGCAGGTATTCATCAGCCAGGGCATTAATATCTGAGGGTTCCTTCTTCCCGCTGCTGCTTTGCGAATGCTGAAGCATACCTTTTACGATCCCATCCGCACGTTTACCGTGCATATTGATCTTCTTCTCGTTTTCTTTGATGTCGAGGGCTATAGCTTTTATTTCCGCTAAATCGCCTTTTTCGATCTCCATCTCCATCTCATCGATCAGTTCGGTATTTACTTCCGAAAAATTATTGACGAAGTTGAGCGGGTTTTGTATCTCGTGGGCGATACCGGCGGTTAATTCTCCAAGTGAAGCCATTTTTTCAGATTGGATAAGCTGGGTTTGAGTGGCTTTTAACCCGGTAAAAGCTTTTTCAAGATCATCCCTCTGAATCGCTATTTCGTCATTTTGCTTCACGATTAATTTATTTGACCTGCGCTGATTGATATAATTTTGAGCGATAAAAAACGACACCAACAGCAGTGCTGCGATCCCTGCATATAAAAAATAGCTCTGTGTTTTCTTTGCGCTGATCTCTGCTTTTTGCAGGCTTA
>Ga0206978_1218_pt1 | contig 10881 bp, 8 predicted proteins | sample Alteio_BWMinCont_21_FD_153477 | JGI IMG/M metagenome (GOLD analysis project Ga0206978, IMG submission 153477) | Enriched cells from forest soil in Barre Woods Harvard Forest LTER site, Petersham, Massachusetts, United States -... | ecosystem: Environmental > Terrestrial > Soil > Temperate forest >...
CTGGGCCAATCTCAGCGACGCGGCCGGCGTAGAGGACAAGGATGCGATCTGCGAAGCCTGCGAGGAGAGCGGGATTGTGGGTAATGAGAATCATCGCGAGGCCCAGGTTCTGCCGGAGGGTGCGAAAGAGTTGCAGGATTTCTTTTTGTGCTGTTGGGTCGAGGGATGCGGTCGGTTCATCGGCAATAACTAGGGAAGGCCCGCAGGCTGGTTTCCAACGGGAGGTCTCGTCTCCGTCGGCTTTGATGAATTTTCCGCCTTGCAAAAGCTGCGTGACCTCACCTTGCACATGGCGCTCCCGGTGACTGCCCTCGTCCTAGCAACTCTGCCAATGCTCGTCCGCCACGTCCGCGCGTCTGTCGCCGAGGTTCTCGACGCTCCCTTTCTTCGAGCCGGCGCCGGCCACGGCTTACCCGAGCATAAACTCCTCCTTGGCTACGCCCTTCGCGCTGCAGCAAACCCCCTCATCTCGCTTTTCGGATTCAGCGTGGGCACGCTCTTAAGTGGCTCTTTACTCGTGGAAGTCGTCATGAGCTGGCCAGGTCTCGGTCCGCTCCTTCTCGAATCGATTCTGGCGCGCGATCTCTACGTAGTTATCGGCGGCGTCCTTCTCTCGATGGTTTTCCTCGTCGCTGGAAATCTTTTCGCAGACATCCTTCTCTATTGGGCCGATCCGCGAATCCGCACCGCAGCGAGCGCAAAATGAAACAGCGCCGCAGACTCACAAAATGGCTCGTCGTCCTGCTGATACTCCACGGCATCATCGCCGCCGCTGGATTCTTCGCGCCTTACGATCCCGTCGAGCAAGACCGTGAGCGCCCATACCTTCCTCCCATGCACATTCACATGATGGAAGCGCATGGACATTTCCATCTGCGTCCGTTTTTCTATCCGCTTCGTTTGCGAGAGGGTTCCTTTGACCAATACGAAGAAGACAATGCCACAGCCGTTCCTCTGAACTTTTTCACCCGCGGCACAACCTACCGTCTGCTGGGTATTGTGCCGTCCCGCATTCATCTCTTCGGCGCCGCCAGTGCACGGGTCTATCTGCTGGGAAGCGACGCCTACGGCCGCGATCAGCTCTCGCGCATTCTCTATGGCGGACAAGTCTCTCTTCTCGCCGGATTGCTTGGCGCTGGAATCACTCTGTTTCTCGGCGCGTTCATCGGCATGGCCGCCGGCTACTTCGGCGGATGGCGAGATGATCTTTTGATGCGCATCGCGGAACTTTTTCTCGCGTTGCCGTGGTTGTATTTACTCTTCGCCCTGCGCGCGTTCTTGCCGCTCTCCGTCAGCCCTCTCGAAGCCTTCCTTCTCGTCGTGGTCGTTATCGGAATGGTCGGCTGGGCGCGGCCCGCTCGCATGGTTCGCGGAGTTGTGCTTAGCGTAAAAGAGCGCGATTTTGTCCGCGCCGCGCGAGGTTTCGGTGCCTCAGATATTTACTTGCTGCGTCGCCACATCCTGCCGGAAACTGCGAGCGTCTTGCTCACACAAGCCACAATACTTGTGCCTCAATTCGTCCTCGCCGAAATGACGTTGTCCTTTCTCGGCCTCGGCGTACCCGAACCAATGTCCAGCTGGGGAAATCTCCTCGCCACCCTCCAGCAATACAACGTCCTGGTCTCCTATTGGTGGATGTACTTGCCCGCCCTGGCAATAGTCCCGTTCTTTCTCGGATACCTCAGTCTCGCGAGTGCATTGCACGAGCGCACCTCCACGTACAAGATAGATGAGAAAAGTAAATGGAACCTATCGTGAGAAAAGATCGCTCATCTCCCTGGCGCCGCCACTTCACCTTGAGCCTCTTCGTGGCATGCGCTGCAATCGTTGCGTTCCCTGTCAAAGGCTTCCCACAGCCACAGCAGGCGAATTCGAAAGAAGAATTGCTCGCATTGCCAGGGGAAATCGGCCGTTCAGGCGGACGGCTCGTCATTTCGCTCCGCGCTGAACCGAAGACTCTGAACCCGCTTACGGCCGCCGATTCTCCTTCTCGCGAAGTAATCAGTGCAATGCAGGCGGATCTCGTTCACATCAATCGCGCAACGCAACTCACGGAACTCGCTCTCGCAAAATCCTGGAAAATCTCCGCCGACGGCCTTCAATACACGCTCACTCTGCGCCAGGGATTGCGTTTCTCGGATGGGCATCCTCTCGATGCTGACGATGTGCTCTTCACCTTTCGCGTCTATCTTGATGAAAATGTCCACGCCACTCAGCGCGATTTGCTCATCGTCGGCGGAAAGCCCATCACCGTTCGCAAAGTGGATTCGCAAACGCTCGTTTTCCAATTCGCAAAGCCCTACGGGGTCGAAGAAAGACTCTTCGACGGCCTTGCCATCTTGCCTCGCCATCTCCTCGAAAAGCCGTATCAGGAAGGAAAGCTCGGCCAACTCTGGACGCCATCCACACCGCCAAACGAGTGGGCGGGACTCGGCCCTTTTCGCCTAAAAGAATACGTCGCCGGCCAAAAACTACTTCTGGAGCGCAACCCGTACTACTGGAAGACGGATGCGAAAGGAAATCGTCTCCCCTACTTGGATGAACTCGTATTTCTCTTCGTCGCAAGCGCTGACGCCCAGGTTCTGCGTTTCCAATCTGGCGAGACGGACATCATTACCCGTCTCGGCGCGGAGAATTTCTCCGTCCTCGGGCGCCAGCAGCGCACCTACACCATGGCAGATGCCGGGCCCGGTCTCGAATACAACTTCCTCTTCTTCAACTTGAACGACCTCGGAGAAAAATCTTCTGCGGATCTCACGCGAAAACAAAAATGGTTTCGCGACGTAAAATTTCGACAAGCCATATCCGCTGCCATAGATCGCGATGCCATCGTTCGTCTCGTCTATCAAGGCCGCGGCTCCGCGCTTTGGGGCCCGGTTACGGCTGGAAACCGTCGTTGGATCGATGCTGCGATCCCGCATTCGCCTCGCTCCCTAGATCGTGCCCGCACTCTTCTGAAAGAAGCCGGTTTTTCCTGGTCCACCGCATCGAACGGCGAACCCACACTCATGGACTCGGACGCCAAACCCGTGGAATTTTCTATCCTCACCAGTTCTTCGAACGCCGACCGAACCAAAATGGCTACCTTGATTCAAGACGACCTAAAAAAGCTCGGCATCCACGCTCAGATCGTGCCCCTTGAATTCCGCTCTCTAATCGATCGCGTCACGCAAACCAAGGAATATGATGCTTGCGTCCTGGGACTCGCCAGTTTCGACGCTGATCCAAATTCCGACCTCAACGTCTGGTTATCGAGCGGCGGCACGCATCTATGGAATCCCTCGCAAACTCACCCGTCCACGACCTGGGAAGCCGAGATCGACCGCCTCATGGAACAGCAGCTCGCCACGCCCGGCTATGACCGGCGCAAAAAACTCTACGATCGCGTCCAGGAAATTCTCGCCGAAAATCAGCCCATGATTTTCCTGGCGAGCCCAGACATTCTCGTCGGCGCAAAAAACTCCATCGCCAATTTTCATCCGGCTGTTCTGGAACCTTATGCCCTTTGGAACGTTGAGCAACTCTATTTCCGAAGTGGCGCGGAGAACACCAGCCGATGACGCCGGTAATCACCAAAACGAAGGTAACGAAGAAAGCTCTGCGCGTCTGGAGCGATGAACGCCTTGTTAAAGAATGCCTCTCCGGCAACGAAGAAGCCTGGTCTCTTCTCATCGAAAAGTACAAAGCCCTCATCTATTCGATCCCCGTCAAATACAGACTGCCTCCCCACGAAGCCGCCGAAGTTTTTCAAGCCACTTGTGTCGAGCTTCTCAATTGCCTCCCCGAACTGCGCGAACCGCGCGCTCTTCCGAAGTGGCTCATGCAAGTCGCTCACCATCAGTGCTACCGCTGGAAGCAACAACAGCAGCGTGTCGTCAGCCGTGACGGAGACGCAGACCTTCCTGAACCCGGGACGCCCGCCATCGCAGAAACCCTTGTGCAACAAACCCAGGAAGAACAAATGCTGCGCGAAGCCATGGCCGCCCTCTCGCCGCAATGCCGTCGCCTCGTTGAACTTCTTTTCTTCGAGACTCCCGCGCGCTCCTACAGCGAAGTCGCCGCCGAATTGGGCCTCGCCGTCGGCTCCATCGGTTTCACCCGCCAGAAATGCATGGATCGCCTCCGCAAACTTCTCAGCGACTCGGGATTTGACTGATGCCCACGGCCATCAAAGAAATCACGCGCGAAGAGCTTCTACTGCAACTAGCCCACGTCGAAACCGATGCGGCTCGCCAGAAATTTCTCGCGCGCCATCGCGCCCTGCTTCGCAGCGAAGTCGTCGAGCGCCTCGCTCGGCTGGTCGTCGAGCGCATTCGCATCGACACGCGCGAAGCCGTGCACCTCGCCGAAGCCGCCATCTCTATCGCCAAGAAACTGCGTAAGAAAGAGAGCCTCGCTCTAAGCCTACGCGCCAAAGCCAACGCCCTCTACGCCTGCGGTAACAGCGCCGCCGCCGTCGAACACCACGAAAAGGCCGTCGTACTCTACGAAGCCTTGAACATCGAAAAAGAGGCCGCGCGCACTCTCAGCAGTTCCATCCAGCCGCTCATTTTGCTTGGGGAATACGATAAAGCCTTCAAAGCTGCCGATCGCGCCCGCGAAATCTTCCAGCGCCTGGGCGAAACCCGCCGCATCGCCACTCTCGAAAACAACGTCGGAAATATCTTCCATCGCCAAGATCGCTTCGAAGAAGCCATTCTCCACTACGACCGAGCCTACGACACTTTTCACTATCATCAAGATTGGGAACACGTGGCCATGGTCTTGAGCAACATGGCCATGTGCCTTATCAGCTTGAACGATTTCTCCCGTTCTCTCGATTGCTATCAACGCGCACGCAACCTCTGCGAACTGCGCAACATGCCTCTACTCGTCGCCCAAGCAGACTACAACATCGCCTACCTCTACTATTTCCGCGGCGAATACAGTCGCGCCATCGAAATGCTCTTCGCCACCCGCCGCACCTGCGATCTCTCTGGTGACGCGTATCATCGCGCTCTCTGCGATCTCGATCTTTCCGAAATTTATCTCGAACTGAACCTCAGCGAAGAAGCCCGCGAAATGGCCCACGAGGGTTTCCTTCGCTTCGAAAAACTCGGCATGGGCTACGAAGCTGCAAAAACCCTCGCTAACGAAGCCATTGCCTACGGCCAGCAGGGAAAAACCGTCCACGCCCTCGAACGGTTCACAAAAGCCCGCGCCATGTTCGCCACCGAAAAAAATCTCGTCTGGCCCTGGCTCCTTGACCTCTATCAAGGGCTCCTTCTCTTTCACGAAGGCCGCTACTTCGAAGCCCGTCGCCTCTGCGCCGGCGCTGCCAAATTCTTCGATCATGCTGCCCTCCCCGGCAAAGCCGCTCTCGCGCATCTTCTCCTCGCGCGCGTTGCCTTGCAGGTCGGAGAACTTCCCGCCGCACAATCGGAAACAGACGCCGCCATTGCAAAAATCTCCGGCATTCAGGCCCCCGTTCTCGCTTACCAAACGCATTTTCTCCGCGGCCAGCTCGCACAAACTCGCGGCGATCGCCCCGCTGCCTACGCGGCGTATCAAGAAGCCCGCAAATCCTTGGAAGCTCTGCGCAGCCGCTTGCACGCCGAAGAGCTGAAAATTTCCTTCGTAAAGAACCGCCTCCAAGTCTACGAAGCGCTCGTCGACCTGCATCTCAGCGGCGATGGCGGCGACTCCGCCGCTGCCGAAGCCTTCTCCTGCATTGAAGCCGCCAAGTCCCGTAGCATGACCGAAATGATTTTCCAGAGCGGCCAGAGCCTGCCTCTTGGCGACACAGGCCAAAGCGAACTCGTACGAAGGATTCGTGACCTCCGCGAAGAACTAAACTGGTACTACCACCGCATCGAACTCGAGCAACTCCGCCCCGAAGACACCTCCGCCAAACGCCTTCAGCAACTCCAGGAAAAAGCCCTCTCCCACGAAAATGAACTCCTGCGCACCTTGCGGGAGCTACCAGCCCACGAACGCGAAAACGCTACTCTCGAAGCTCCGGCAGATTTTTCCCTCGAAAAATTACAAGCCGCCATCCCCGCCGATGCGGCGCTCATCGAATACTATTCGACAGGAGACCGCCTCGTAGCCGCGGCGGTCACCCGCAACTCCATCGAAATCACTCCCATCACTGTTTTCTCTCGCGTCCTGCATTTCCTGCACCTTCTCCGCTTCCAACTCTCCAAATTCCGCATGGGCGCAACCTACACCCAACGCTTTGAAAAGCCTCTCCTCCAAGCCACCCAAAGTCACTTGGAATCCCTCTACGCGGAGCTTATCGCCCCACTCCGCCGTCATCTCCAAGCGAAACACTTGATCTTCGTCCCCCACGGCCCTCTTCACTTCCTTCCCTTCCATGCCCTTAAAAATGGCGACACTTATCTCTGCGACACCCACACCATCTCGTACGCCCCCAGCGCCACTGTCTTTGCTCTCTGCCAGGAAAAGCCACCCAGCAACATGTCCACCTCCCTCGTACTGGGGATCCCGGACGAGCGCGCTCCCCAAATCCTCGATGAGGTGCAATCCGTAGCCGCGATCCTTCCAAACGCGGATCTTTTCCTTGGCGGTCAGGCTAGAACCGAAGTCCTCAAAAGCAAGGGTTCTCAAAGCGCCCTAATCCACATAGCCACCCACGGCACCTACCGCCAGGACAATCCCATGTTCTCCGGCATCCGCCTCGGCGATGGCTACCTTAACCTCTACGATCTCTACCAAATGCGCCTATCCGCGCGCCACGTCACGCTCAGCGGCTGCGCCACAGGCATGAACTTTGTCGCCGCTGGCGACGAGCTCCTCGGCCTCCAGCGCGGCCTCTTCTGTGCCGGCGCAGCCTCCCTCCTTCTCTCCCTCTGGGATGTACACGACCGTAGTACCGCCGAACTTATGCAGTCCTTCTACAAAGGTTTCATCGGAACTGGCGATATGGCCGCCTCTCTTCAATCCGCTATGAAGCAGCTCCGCCAACACAGCCCCCATCCCTATTTCTGGGCTCCTTTCATTCTAATCGGGCAACTCGCAGTAAATAAAAGACTTAATTAATTGTTCCCTAGCTATATTTTTAGGCCTCCCGCTGTCCCTTATGCGGTGAGGGATTGAATCCTTGCCACCGCTGGGGAGCGGAGGGGCAAAGAAAGCAAACTAGGGGGGACGAGAGATGAAGCACTTTTCAACAGAGGAGTGGGTCGATTTCGTGAACCGAGTACTCACAACCGATCAGCAGCAAGCCATGCAAGAGCACGTTGGAACCGGTTGCAAACGCTGCGCGGACACAGTTTCACTATGGCAAAAGGTCAGCAAAACGGCAGCTCCAGAGTCGAGTTTTCAACCTCCCTCGGACTTCGTGCGCCTTGCCAAGGTAGCCTTCGCAGCTTCTGGCTTGGCGCGAACGAAGAAGGAATCGCAAGGTCTCATCGAGGTTCTGTTCGACAGCTTCCTGCAGCCAGCCGTCGCCGGCGCTCGATCCGTCGTAATAGGAACAAGACAAATGCTTTATAGGGCAGACCCGTACCAGATTGACATCCAAATCGAGCCCAAACCGGGCAGCAATCGCCTCGTCATTACTGGCCAATTGCTCGACCTAAGCCACCCCGGCGTCATCGGCCGCGACATTCAAGTGACCCTCTCAAATCACCGCGGTCACAGCGTCATCGCGGCTACGAATCAATTTGGCGAGTTCTCCGGCGAAATCGAGAACTCAGGCGATCTTGAACTTTCCATTCCCGGCCACGCTGACCAGCCCATCGTAATTTCCCTGCGGAACGCCTTGGGGGACTTACGCGGAGGCAAGTCATGAACTCGACGACCGGAACACACATTACAAGGGAGTCCCATTTTGGTACGGAAGTACCAAAATCCCTTGTAGCTTTTGTTTGGCACCAAGAAACCACCCGTACTATTTGCCCAAAAGGAAGATTCCGCAAGACTTAGCGAGTATCCCTTTGTGCGAAGTGCAGTTGGTTTAGAAGCAGGAGACCCCGAAAGGGACTAAACACACTATGAAACGCAACCTCTGCATCTTCGTGATTCTATTCGTTCTTTTCGCTCTCGGAGCGCCCGCAGCATCCGCTCAGAACCGCTACATTGTCCGCACCTCGGGCGGCCTCGGGTCCGTCCTAAGGCTCTGCTTGTCTGCAAACTGCCAAGTCCAAGGTTCCTTGGATGGCTCGGTAAACCACACCTTTCTTGTGACCTCCTCGGGAAACTTAATCTCGAATCTGCTCGGCTTCGTCGGCAATCTCCTCGAAGAATTACTCGGGATTGAGAGCGTCGAGGCCGACCAACTGCTGGCTCTCCCTCAGCCGTCCGCGAGCACCATTCCCGCCGGTCTCTACGACAACACTCCGGTCAACTATTACGGGGCCATCGTTACGCATGGCTATGCCGCGCAACCCGCCACCCAAATTATCCGGCTGACAGACGCCCAGAACGGCTTCAATGTCGCTGGGTCTGGAATCGTCGCCGTCATCGACACTGGCGTCGATGTAAACCATCCTGTCCTCTATCCCGTTCTTCTGCCGGGATATGACTTCACTCGCAATCAACCTGGCGCTTCGGAGTGGCTCGACGTTCCCCAACTTCAGGGCTCAACCATTCCCACCAATGGCGGCTCGGGTCAGCCTGCCTTCGTCCAGCAATCCAGTGTTGCCATCCTGGACCAGTCTTCGGTCGCCATTCTCGACCAAGGTGGTAGCTCTTACACCGATTTTGGCCATGGCACCATGACCACCGGCCTTGTCCACCTGGTTGCGCCAAAAGCCCAAATCCTTCCCCTTAAAGCATTTAGCGCCAACGGCCAAGGCTACCTTTCCAACATCGTCGCCGCCATCTACTACGCCGTTCAGCACAACGCAAATGTCATTAACATGAGCTTTGACGTCTCCACTTCGTCACAAGCCCTCTCCCAAGCGATCGCTTACGCCAACCAGTCCGGCCTCGTCCTCGTCGCCTCTGCCGGCAATGAAAACACCAGCTCTCCCGTCTACCCAGCCGCGCTCAACACCAGCGTGATGGGAATTGCTTCCACCACCTACTACGATACGCGCTCTAGTTTCTCCAACTACGGCAACACCGACGTTTGGATTGCCGCTCCTGGCGAATACGTCATCAGCACTTTCCCAGGTGGCACTTATGCGGCCGCTTCCGGAACTTCTTTCAGCTCACCCCTGGTTGCCGGATCCGCTGACCTGCTCCTGAGCGCGAAGCCATCTCTCAACCAAAAGTACGCAGCCAGCGCGTTTTCTCATGCGATCCAACTCACACCAGACCTCAACCATGGCCGCCTGGACGTCTACCAGGCCGTCTCTGCCTGGCTCAACAGTTCGAGTGGACAATAAGTGATCGGCGTGTCAACCGAGCGGATTCCGGTGCTCACCATGTCCTCAAATCCTCTGTGGACGCCGGAATCCCTCCGCATCAAGCAAGTCGAAGCACAAGTCTCGGCCCTTCGCAGCTCGGTCATCTGCGCCTTCAACCAGCTTCTCGATCTCAAAGATCTCAATACAGGCGTTCACAGCACTCGCCTCGCGGAATGGGGTATGCGCGTCGGGCAAGAGCTGGGGCTAGACGAAGCCGAACTCCAGAACCTCGAAGTCGCCGCTCTTCTTCATGACATCGGTAAAGTAGGCGTTCCTGACTCCATTCTTAAAAAGCCGGGGAAATTAGATGACGAAGAATACGCTCTAATGAAGAAGCATCCGGAATATGGCTGGGCGGTTTTGCGCATGCTCCCCGGGTTCGAGCGCGCTGCGCTAGATATTCTGCACCATCACGAATCATTCGATGGCAGAGGTTATCCCGCCGGCTTAAAAGAGACAGAAATTCCGATCGTCTCCCGCATCGTGACGGTCATCGACGCCTTCGATGCCATGGTCTCTTCCCGCCCCTACCGCAAAGGCCTTCCGCATGAAGAGGCTGTCCGCCGCCTCATACAGTGTAGCGGCACGCAATTCGATCCCGTCGTTGTGCAGTGTTTCCTGTCCTTCGCGCAAGCCGAGATGGACACCGTCTTCGCCGCCGCTGGCACATCCGTCTCCTCAGCCCTATGAATCTTCCAGGTTCTCAAACAAACACAAGCACGCCCTCACCAATTCCATCCCAGAGCAGCCATCCCATCGAAAAATCCTCATCCCCATCACAAAATTGTCATCCGAGCGTAGCGAGGGATCTGCTTTTCGCGGTTTGGCATCCAAGGTCGACAGAGATGCTAGCCCTCGACCGTCTCCCGCGCATGTCCCTCTCGCTCGAGCCGCAAATGCGCTGCCACAAGTCGAATCTCTTCATAGGTAATTTCCGGCGGCAGAGCTTCCTTCAAAGGTTTGATCCTCTCGAATCCGAGCAGCGTGCAAGCCTTTTCGATTTGTGCTTGCTTACCAGCGTCCACCCAGCTCGCCTGGAATTCCACTTCTCCACGTTCCATCAACCCGACAATCAAATTGACGACGCTCGAAAATTGCCGTCCGCGCGTCTGCGCAATCTCTTCAAGCGTCCGCCCTTCCGTCAATAACTGCTTCGTTTCTTCCACAGGCTTCGGCTTTTTCTCTTCCACCATCGCCGCCCGTGCTCCGCGCCCAAATTCCGCCAACGCATCTAGAATTCCTTGCCCGTACATCTCGGTCTTCTTATCCCCGAATCCGGAAACTCCCCGAAGCTCGCTCAACGAACGCGGTCGCACTCGGCAAAGCTCGTCGAGCGAAGTGTCATGCATCACGATGTAAGCGGCTGTCCCGCGTTCTCTTGCCGCTGTCCTGCGCCATTCGAGCTCAGGATCGATCCCTGCCGCCAAGCTCCTGACGCTTGGATCCCCAGCTGAAATCCGTGTCGGCTCTCGCCGAGATTCCTTTGCCAGAAAAGGAGCACTGCCAGACACGCCAGCTGCCGCGC
>Ga0206978_1219_pt1 | contig 10837 bp, 8 predicted proteins | sample Alteio_BWMinCont_21_FD_153477 | JGI IMG/M metagenome (GOLD analysis project Ga0206978, IMG submission 153477) | Enriched cells from forest soil in Barre Woods Harvard Forest LTER site, Petersham, Massachusetts, United States -... | ecosystem: Environmental > Terrestrial > Soil > Temperate forest >...
CCGCGCCTAACAGGTCCTTAACTTCCTTATTGCCCCAGTCGGCATATATGGCCTTGCAATACTCAAGACCGCGGCCATTGCTGCCGCGGTAGTTTACACCTATTACGGTAAAACCGGCCGAAGATAAAATTTGCCGGGTAGGGTCAAAACTAAATTCGTCCTGCCCAACCGGACCACCATGAATAAACAATATCATCGGCAGCTTTTTGCGGTTCACGCTGTCGGGCGTATAAATCAAACCTGAAACATGGGTGCCATCGTTGCTTTTTGATTGAAAGCCTTCTACGTGTGCAAGGTTAACCGTACTTAACCATTGCCGCTGATGGAAAGTCAACCGGCGCGTTTTGCCGTTTTCAAGCGCATATAATTCTGCGGGTGTATACGGATTGCTCATCTCGATCAACCAGCTGCCATCCGCGTTTGCATTTATGCCACCAACCGAGTATTCCCCTTTCATAACGGTTGCGATTTTGCCACTTGCCATATCATAGGCATCCACGTACCTTGCGCGGTCATCAGCCACTAAAAAGGCAATGGTTTTACCGTCTTTGCTCCATTTTAACGATGTAACCGGCCTGTCCAACAGCTGGGTAAGCAACTTATTATTTTTGCCATCGGCGTCCATCAAACACAAAATTTCCTGGTCGTACATCATGTAGTCTGCATCACTGGTAGAGCGCAAATAGGCTATGTATTTGCCATCCGGACTCCAATGTGGCGCTCCGTCGCGACCCTTCCATGTGGTGAGCTGGCCGGCGACAGCCTTAGGTTTTGCATCCATCACAAAAATATCATCATTATCATTCCTTTCGGGATCGGCAGAATGGTTGCTTAGAAAAACAATTTGCTTACCATCCGGAGACCATTCGGCGGCGCTCTCATCGGTGTCGCCTTTTGTAAGAGTGTCCAATTTCTTGGTTTGGAGATCAAAAAGATATAAATGCGGATGCCGGTGCAGCAAATAGCCTTCCACGTCCTGCTTAAAATGATAACGGTCAATTTTTATTGGGTCAGGCGTTTTCGGCTCTTTTTTGCCGCCATTTTCGGGATCATTAATGGTCAGCAAAAGTTTACCCGCATCTGGCGACCATGAATAATCGTTAATATCACCTTTAATATCTGTCAGCTTCTTTCCTTCGCCGCCCCTGCGGTCCATCAGCCAGATCTGCGAACCATTTTTTGAATCGCGCGAGGAAAGGAACGAAAGGTATTTACCATCCGGGCTCCACTTTGGCGATGAGGCCGGTTCGTCGCCGTAAGTAAGCTGAATAGATTGTACACCATCCCAGCTTTGCATCCATAAATGGGATACCCGGCCGTCTTTGGCGGTGTCGACCTCCGAAAGATCATATGCTACCCATTTGCCATCCGGCGAAAGCTGCGGACTGCCAAGGGTTGGGATACGGTAAACATCGGTCGGCTGGATTGGTTTTTTTGTTTGCTGGGCAGAGGTAAAGCAGGCTGCAAACAAAGCTGTGATAAGGAGCAAGTGTTTCTTCATTTTTTTATCGAATCGTAAGAGGTTGTAATTTAGTAATTAAGATGAAAAAACTAATGCTAACAGTAAAAACTTGCGAAGTTTTTGAATGGCAAAGCGCTCATGAGCCCTTTGAAAAACAAATATTGTCAGAAATTAAACTTACGTTTCTGCGCCGATTCGTAAATCTAAAATCTTAATTCGTAAATCAAATCATTCCGGCCTTTTCCAACTCCGCCTGCATCTGTTGCTGCATATTCAGCGCCTCAGCCCGCGCTGCGTCGGCAAAATCTTCACCATTTGATGCATAAATAATCGAACGGGATGCATTTACGATAAGCCCGCAATCCTTATTCATACCGTAACGGCAAACATCGGCCAGGCTGCCGCCTTGAGCCCCTATGCCGGGAACGAGTAAAAAATTATCAGGCGCATATTTGCGGATATTGGTAAGCTCGGTGCTTTTGGTAGCGCCTACTACGTACATTATCCGGTCGGGGCCGGCCCAGGTATTTGCTTTTTGTATCACAGCCTCATATAAAAGGCCCTGGTCTGTGCTAAGGTATTGAAAATCCTTGCTCCCGGCGGACGACGTGAGCGCAAGCAAAATAACCCATTTACCCGGGTATGCCAAATAGGAAGTAACCGCATCATGCCCCATATAAGGTGATAAGGTTATCGCATCAAAACTCATACCCGAGGCTGCTTCATTAAAAAAAGCTTTGGCATACATTTCTGAAGTATTGCCCATATCGCCACGCTTGGCATCTATTATATTTAAGCAATCTTTTGGCAGGTATTTCCAGGTATCTACCAGGCTTTGTAAACCTTTTACCCCCCTGCTCTCGTAAAAAGCTGCATTGGGTTTGTAGGCTACGCAAAGATCATGGGTGGCATCTATGATGCGTTTGTTAAACTCGAATACCGGGTCGGGATGTACTTTTAAAAAGGCAGGGATCTTTTCAATATCAGTATCAAGCCCCACACACAAGAATGATTTTTTTTGTTTGATGTGATCTATTAACTGGCGGCGGGAAATCATTAAAGAGCTTGATTTTTTTAACGCACAAAAAAACTAAAAATTAGCTTAAGTGTTAGCTTATTGAGGATATTTTTTTAAATAGTTTGAATTTCTAATTTAATTGTTTACAATTGCACTGTTTTCCGTTGAATTTTTCTTGCACTAAAGAAACAATTTAAAACTCCAGGTTATTTTATTAATTATTTTACATGGGTTTAGATGTTGCATAAACAAAGCTGCAAAACAAATTTCTTTCATATAAACACATCCATGTGTAACCATAATAAATAAAATTTGCTGATACATATTGAAATCCTGCACACAAGCAGAAAGCTTAAAAGCCGGTTAAAAACGGCATAATCCTTGAGTACTGTTGAAAATAAATACGGCCACAAAAAAATATTCTAATTAAAAAATCCTTTTGAATTATAATTCATAATATGTTTGATACAAACGAATTGAACGACAAACTCGTTTCGGAGTTGCGCGAAATTGCAAAAAATTTGGGTATAGCCGAAGCTGACGATCTTAGAAAAGCTTCATTGATCAGCAAAATTGTTGAACAGGAACAATTGATCGAAGCAGCCAGGACCCAGCAAAAAACTGTAAATACCATTTACACACCAAAAAACGCCGCACCGGCCGAGACCACAGAAAAAGTCCGTAAAAGAATACGTACCATAAAAAACAGTAATGAACCACGGATAGAAGTCCCCTTAGATGACACCAATTTGTTTGATATGCAGGACGATGAGCCGGTGGATGAAGCGGACGATGTAATGCCTGAGATAGCAGAAGAAGATGGAGCGCTTGCGCAAGCCGGCGAAGACGGTATGAAATCTGAAGAAGAATCATCCGAAGTCCGCCCGGTAAAATTTGAGCGGCGCGTAAATAATCAAACCGCCCAACAAAAAAACCAGGAACCGCCAATAAATCTCGATTTTGATAATGTTATTGTAAACGAAGGCGTACTGGAAATTATGCCCGATGGTTATGGATTCTTGCGTTCGTCCGACTATAATTACCTTACGTCGCCCGATGATATTTATGTGTCGCAATCACAAATTAAGCTGTTTGGCTTAAAAACTGGCGACACCGTGCGCGGCAGCATCAGGCCACCGAAAGAAGGTGAAAAATATTTTCCTTTAGTACGGGTTGAGGCTATCAACAGCCGCGTCCCCGCCGAGGTGCGTGACCGTGTCCCTTTTGACCACTTAACGCCGCTTTTCCCATCCGAAAAGTTAAGCCTGTTTACTGATGCTGGTAATTATTCAACGCGCATTATGGACCTTTTCTCGCCAATAGGGAAGGGTCAGCGTGGTTTAATTGTTGCACAGCCAAAAACCGGTAAAACAATGCTGTTAAAAGATGTTGCAAACGCTATTGCCCGGAATCATCCCGAAGTTTACCTGATCATATTACTGATCGATGAACGGCCGGAAGAAGTAACGGATATGGCCCGCAGTGTTCGTGCTGAGGTGGTATCGTCGACATTTGACGAACCCGCCGAGCGCCACGTAAAAATTGCCAATATAGTTTTAGAGAAAGCAAAACGTATGGTTGAATGCGGCCATGACGTGGTTATCCTTTTGGACTCCATTACCCGCCTGGCCAGGGCCTATAATACAGTTGCACCGGCATCAGGTAAGATATTATCTGGTGGTGTCGACGCTAACGCGCTGCATAAACCAAAACGCTTTTTTGGCGCCGCGCGTAATATTGAAGACGGCGGCTCGTTAACCATCATCGCAACAGCGCTTACAGAAACAGGCTCGAAAATGGACGAGGTTATATTTGAAGAGTTTAAGGGCACCGGTAACATGGAGCTTCAACTCGACCGTAAGTTATCCAATAAACGTATTTTCCCTGCCATTGATATTACTGCATCAAGTACACGTCGCGACGACCTGCTGCTTGACCGCGATACTTTACAGCGTGTTTGGATACTTCGCAATCACCTTGCGGATATGAACTCGCAGGAGGCAATGGAATTTTTACAATCGCAGATAAGAGGCACTAAAACAAACGAAGAGTTCCTGATCTCTATGAATTCTTAACTGATTCCGGATGTCGGATTTTCGATTTCGGATGTGAAGAATATGATTGCGGATTTAGAAGGAGAACATTATTTCAGATTTTGTGTATTATATAATATATAAATCACGGAATGCGTTCTAAGTAAAAAACAAAATCCGAAATCGCAGTTCCGAAATCCGAAATAAAAAATGATCCAAAATCGAAAATTCGAAATTCGAAATTAAAAAAATCTTGATACCTTCATACCGGGATGAACACACGCCTCAAAAAACACTTGCCCAATGCAATCACCTGCGCAAACCTTTTTAGCGGGTGCGTAGGGATCGTTTTAGCGTTCAAAGGTGAACTTATTGCAGCTGCATATGCAATTTTCCTTTCGGCCATTTTTGATTTTTTTGATGGCCTTGCCTCGCGTGTGCTTAAATCATTCTCAGGCATAGGTAAAGATCTTGATTCACTGGCCGATATGGTTAGTTTTGGGGTGCTACCGGCTGTGATCATGTACCAGCTGTTTCTGCAAGCCCGGCAAATTGATAATGTAAGCCCGTGGTTAAACTTTATAGCGTTTTTAATCCCCGTATTTTCGGCTTTAAGGCTGGCAAAATTTAACGTAGACACGCGGCAGGCCGAAAATTTTATTGGTATGCCAACGCCGGCCAACGCCATTCTTATCGCCTCTTTTCCTATTATTATCGGCCATCATAACCAGTATTATACACCGTATTTATTAAACCCTTATGTACTATCGTGCTTTGTAATTATAATGTGCACGTTACTGGTACTCGAGATGCCAATGATGTCATTGAAATTTAAGAACAAGGATTTTAATAAAAATATTTATCGCTATTTATTGCTACTCTTTTCAGCGATTTTGATACTATTTTTTAAATTTGCGGCGGTTCCGGTGGTCATATTATTCTATATCATCTTGTCGATAATCCAATTCAAATTCGCAAATGACACCATCATGAGCAGCAAAAGAATGAATAAAACTCATGATAGCCCTGCCTGACAGCAGACAGGCTGATTGCCGGTGAAACGGAGAAGTCCGCACTTGATTGCCTTTAAAACAATTTGTACACGAAAAAACAAAACCATATAATGAAAACGTTCCAGGCCGAAATAGACGTAATGCCAAAAAAAGAAATACTCGACCCGCAGGGAAAAGCAGTAACCGGGAGCATGAAAAACCTGGGCTTGGCTGAAATACAAAATGTGCGTATCGGCAAACACATTACCCTTGAAATTGAAGCCGATAACGCCGAGACCGCCCACAACAAAGTAGACCAAGCCTGCAAAAACCTGTTGGCAAACCTTATTATGGAAAGTTATAGTTTTAGGGTAGAGGAAGTTAGATAAAAAAATAGTCCGAAAGTCGGGAAGTCCGAAAGATAAAATTGGTCAGATATCTGTTTGAACGTTAAACCAATGACTTAATGACCAATGACCAAATTACTCTCAAACCTCTATATCCGCCTTTATTTTTTCGAGCGTAATTATATTGGCGGAAATCACCTCTTTTACCTCATTAAATTTTGACGATAGCAATTCCGGGTCCGGGGCACCTGCTTTTGCCATTAGTTCAATTTCCTGCATGGTTGCCTGGCTTACCGGCATACCAAAAAAACCAAGGTTAGGCTTCAATTTATGTGAAACCTGGGCGGCAAGCGGCCAGTCCTTATCAGCTAATGCTGTTGTGATTGTTTGCAGCATCTCGGGCGTGTGGTGCAGGAACATATCTATTGATTCAACGACAAACTCGTTACTGCCATCGGCAATATCATATAAAAACGAAAGATCGAGATCTTGCCCCGGTAAAATATGTGACATATAAGGATTTATAATTTTCCAAAATTATAATTTTTTTACTATTAAGTTATCTTTAAGTTGATTTTTGATGTATAAAATGTTATTTCTTAACACAGGATGTACCAAAGCGGGCGCAATTTCAGCGAGCGGTGCTAAAGTGAACCGCCTTTTATGCAATTCAGGGTGAGGGATTTGAAGGCCAGGCTCGTCGATAACGGCTTCTCCATAAAACAAAATATCAATGTCAATCGTACGCGGCCCCCACTTTTCTCCGCGGCTCCTCCCCAAAACATGTTCAATGTTCAGTATTTTTTGAAGAATTATTTGCGCGGACAGATCAGTCTGCAACATTACCACCTGGTTAAGATAATCCGGGGCATCCGTTTTACCCCATGATTGTGTTTCATATACTGACGAGGCTTTTAACACTGGAGCAATCTCCTTTTCAATATGCTCAATTGCCTGTTGCAGAAACCAATGCCGGTCGGCAAGGTTACTTCCCAATAATAAAAAAACATCAATCATGTTGTAACAAATATTATAGACAAGGCTCTTAATATTATACCGTGTTGAATTACTAAGTTTGCATAGTTAATAGATTTATAACATTTAATGAAACAATTCTTCAAATTTGTCCTGGCCAGCATGGTTGGGGTCTTCATAATAAGTTTAATACTCTTGTTTATAATTATCGGTATTATTGTGGCGGCAAGTAGCGAGAAAACCGTTGAGGTTGAACCTGATTCAGTTTTACAAATATCCCTGAACTACCCGATAACTGAACGCACCCCCGATAACCCTTTATCAGGACTAAGCTTTTTGGGTATTGACGGCGACAAATCGATAGGCCTTAACGACATACTGGCCAATATTAAAAAAGCAAAAACTGATGCTAATATTAAAGGCATATTCCTTGATCAAAGCTATATCATAGCCGGCCAGGCAACTACGGAGGAAATACGCAACGCCCTTATCGATTTTAAAAAATCAGGGAAATTCATCGTTGCCTATTCCGAAGTCTATACACAAAGCTTCTATTACCTGGCATCGGTGGCCGATAAAGTTTATATAAATCCCAAAGGCGATTTCGAATTTCATGGTTTTAGCTCCGAAATCACCTTTTTAAAAGGCGCCCTTGATAAATTGGGGATCGATGTGCAGATCATAAAGGTAGGCACCTATAAAAGTGCCGTTGAGCCTTTTTTCCTTACCAAGATGAGCGATGCCAATCGTATGCAGGTTAACTCTTACTTAGGTTCGCTTTACGACCATTTTTTAACGCAGATCAGCGTCAGCCGCAATATCAATAAGGACTCACTTTTTAACTACGCGAATGAGCTAAAGATACGATTCCCGGAAGATGCATTAAAATACAAGCTGGTAGACGGCCTGAAATATAAAGATGAGATTTTAGCAGAGCTTAAACAACTCACCGGGACTGATTCAAAAGATGACCTTAAAAGCGTTGAACTGGCCGATTATACTAACGGGGATACAAAAAAAGAAAGTGAAAAAAAGGAATCAAAAAACCGAATAGCGGTTGTATATGCCGCAGGCGAAATTAATGGCGGTGATGGTGACGATAACACCATCGGGAGTGAACGAATTTCGAAAGCACTGCGCGAGGCACGACTGGATGATAAGGTAAAAGCAGTGGTTTTCCGCGTAAACTCACCGGGCGGAAGCTCACTGGCCTCGGACGTGATCTGGCGCGAGGTAATGCTAACCAAAAAAGTTAAACCTATAATTGTTTCTATGGGCGACTTAGCGGCATCAGGTGGTTATTATATCTCCTGCGCGGCCGATTCAATTATTGCCGAACCCAATACCATTACCGGCTCTATCGGCATTTTCGCCATCCTGCCCAATATGCAAAAGTTTTTTAATGACAAGCTGGGTATAACTTTTGACGGCGTAAAAACCGGTAAATATGCCGATTTAGGCAACGTAAGCAGGCCCCTAACGCCCGAAGAAAAGGCCATATTACAAAGCGAGGTTAACCATGGCTATGACGATTTTACAAAAGCAGTAGCCGATGGCCGCCATAAAACACAAGCCTACATCAACAGCATTGGTCAGGGCCGCGTGTGGACAGGCGAACAGGCCGTAAAAATTGGCTTGGTAGATCGCCTGGGCAATATTAACGATGCCATAAAATCAGCCGCAAAGGAAGCGAAGATCAAAAATTACAAGCTAATAGCCTACCCTGAACAAAAAAGCATATTTCACAAATTTGGCCAGGGTTTAACTGCTGAAATGAAAACACATTTTATGAAATCAGAACTGGGCGACAATTTTAAATATTACGAACAGATAAAGGGCGTAACCCAAATGATGCGCACCCCACAGGCCAGGCTGCCTTATGACATTGCGATTAATTAGTTTTTGAATATATTTTGATGGAAAGCCGCCCCGTTTGAGACGGCTTTTTTTGTATTTTTACACCTTCATTTAAAATATGGAAAACAAACCCATAGCCCGTAAGCTTCGCCTGCTGTCGCAACTGATGGAACTGCATAACGAGAATACGTTTAAAGTGCGGTCGCTTGCCAATGCGGCTTTTAAAATTGATAAGCTGCCCTACCCTGCTGCAAGCAAAACTTTCGAGCAACTGGAGAAAATTGACGGGGTCGGCAAAAGCACCGCCGCGAAAATCATTGAGCTATTGCAAACTGGCACCATGGCCGAAATGGAAACTTTGCTTGCCCAAACGCCCGAAGGGGTTATTGAAATGATGGGCATTAAAGGTATCGGGCCAAAAAAAGTAGAAATAATATGGCGTGAGTTGGGTATTGAAAACGTAGGTGAACTTTTTTATGCCTGCAACGAGAACCGGCTGGTTGAGGCAAAAGGCTTTGGCTTAAAAACGCAGGAGGATATCCGTAAGGCCATTGAGTTCAGGATGGCAAGCAATGGCAAGTTTTTGTACGCACAGGTTCAGCCAGAAGCTAATAAGCTTTTGGACCAGATAAAAGCCATTTTCCCTGGTGCATTGGTTGATTTTGCAGGCGAGTTCCGAAGGTGCTGCGAGATCATCAGCGAGCTTACTATAGTGCTGGGCAGCCGCGACGAGGAAATTGCTTTCAATACGGTGCAGCAATCCGAGCTCATCAGCAACATAAACACGAACGAAAACCATATTTCAGGTGAGCTTGAAAATGGGCTATTGGTTGATATAATTTTTGTACATAAACGGCATTATTACAGCGAATTATTTACGCAAACCGGCGATGAAGAACATGTAAAGGCAGTTTTGACAAGGGCAGTTGATACCATAGACCAGCCCAGCAGCGAAGAACTGATCTACGAAAAAGCAAGCATGGATTTTATCCAGCCTGAACTGCGGGAAGGGACTGTATTCATTGAAAAGGCCGAAAAGAAAACTTTACCCCGCCTAATTACTTACTACGACCTGAAAGGCAGCTTGCACAATCACAGTACCTGGAGCGATGGTATAAATACGGTTGAAGAAATGGCCCTGTATTGCAGGCATGACTTAAAGCTGGAATACCTGGGCATGTGCGATCATAGCAAAAGCGCTTTTTACGCCAAGGGCCTAAGTATTGAGCATGTATTGCAACAGCAGGAAGAAATTGATCATCTTAATAAAAAATTAAATGGGTTCCATATATTTAAGGGGATTGAGTCGGATATTTTATACGATGGTTCGCTGGATTACCCGGACGAAATATTAAAGCGCTTCGATTTTATCGTAGCTTCGGTACATTCTATCCTGAAAATGGATGAGGAAAAAGCTACCTCGCGCCTTATAAAAGCCATTGAAAACCCATATACTACCATACTCGGGCACCCTACCGGCAGGTTATTGCTGAGCCGGAGCGGTTATCCTATCAACTATAAAAAAGTGATTGACGCCTGCGCTGCAAATAATGTGGTAATCGAGATCAATGCCAACCCGCTGCGGCTCGACCTCGACTGGCGCTGGCATCAATATGCGCTTGACAAAGGGGTTTGGTTATCCGTTAACCCGGATGCACACCGCCGCGAAGGGTTTTTAGATATGCAATATGGTATATTAGCAGCGCGAAAAGGCGGCTTATACAAGGAAAGATGCCTGAATGCGTTATCATTGCAGGATATTACGGAGTTTTTTGAGAAAGCGAAGGGAAAGAGGTGAAAGGTTAAAGGCGAAAGGTAAAAGGTCAATATAATTCTATTGAATTTCCTGACAAATGACCAATGACCAAGCCACCAATGAACTAATGAACCAGTGAACTAATGAACCTAATAGACAAAATACGTTCCATCCAGTCAGTACAAAAACAGCCATCGGTACTGGTTATCGGCGACCTAATGATCGACCATTATATTTGGGGCAGCGCAACAAGGTTATCCGCGGAAGCGCCTGTACCAATCGTGAATGTAAAAAATGAATCGACTACTTTGGGCGGCGCCGGTAATGTTGTACAAAATTTGGTTGCGCTTGGCGCCAAAGTTACTGTGGGCGGTGTAATTGGCAATGATGCGGCAGG
>Ga0206978_1221_pt1 | contig 10729 bp, 7 predicted proteins | sample Alteio_BWMinCont_21_FD_153477 | JGI IMG/M metagenome (GOLD analysis project Ga0206978, IMG submission 153477) | Enriched cells from forest soil in Barre Woods Harvard Forest LTER site, Petersham, Massachusetts, United States -... | ecosystem: Environmental > Terrestrial > Soil > Temperate forest >...
CCACGCCGCCTGCAAAATACGATGCCGAGGGTCTTGCAGGGATCATCAATATCATTACCAAAAAAAATGCCGACCAGGGATATAATATCGGTATCAATACCCGGTTTAATTCGGTTTTCGGCCCGGGGTATAATATCAACGGCACTTTAAAGGAAGGTAAATTTGGGATGTCAGTATTCGGCGGATTTGGCAGCAACGGTACTTTGACCACGGGTTCAGGCTCTACTGAAAACATATTTGCCAGCAATACAAATATAACACAAACCGGCACCAACACGCAGACCGCCCATTTTCATTATGGCGGTACAGAGATGAGCTACGAGATAGATTCGCTCAATTTGATCACCGCTTCGTTTGATCTTTTCGGCAACGACCAAAAGCAAAACGCCCCGCAGTTTTCAACCACGGATAGTTTAGGCATTACAAAACAAATGTATGCGTTGCAGAATGCAGGCAACAGTAGCTTCACGGGTTTAGACGCTTCGTTGAATTACCAGCTCGGCTTTAAAGGATCAAAAGACCGCTTGCTTACTTTTTCCTACAAATACAGTTATTCGCCTAATAAACAGTTCAATGATAATATGTTTAGTGGCAGGTTTAACTACCCGGTAGCATTATTTCCCGATTATCAGCAATATAATGACGCCGGTAATAAAGACCATACTATACAGGTAGATTATGCCAGCCCGCTAACGAAAGAGGTATCAATAGAAGCAGGGGCCAAAGCCATTTTGCGTAACAATTACAGCAACTACCATGTGGACGTCCGGGACACCCTGACACAGCAATACGTTACCAATGACGCGCTGACCAATGATTTTAGTTATCACCAGGATATTTACAGCGTTTACAATTCGTACCAGCTAAAAATGGAAAAATGGACCGGGAAGGCGGGTCTGCGTTTGGAGCATACGGCAATAAGCGCCGATTTTACTTCGGCAGGCGTTACCACCGCACCAAGCTACAGCAACCTTATCCCATCAGTATCCATTCAGCGCAGCTTCAAAACCAGCAGTATCAATTTCGGTTTTACACAGCGTATCCAGCGGCCAGGCATATTCCAGCTTAACCCGTTTGTCGACCGTTCAAACCCAACATTCATCAACGCAGGTAATCCGTCTTTGAAACCTGAGCTCGACAACACGTTTGAGCTTACCTACAGTAATTTCACAAAAAGTTCAGTTAATATCGGGCTTAGCTATGCTTTTTCCAACAATTCGATACAAAATGTTTCGAGCCTGCGCACCGAACAGGTTGATAATAAATTGGACACGGTAACCTACACCACTTTCGAAAATTTAGGTACAAATAGAACCTTAGGCCTTAATGTTAATACTAACCTCAACATCACGCAGAAATTCACATTGAGTCTGAACGGACAGGTGAACCATGTATGGCTAAGCGGCACATTTGATGGAAGCATGTACCATAATGACGGGTTCACCGGCAATGCTTTTGGCAATATGCGGTACAAATTCAATAACGGGTTTGCGCTATCATTTAACGCCGGTTTTTTCAGCGGCAATGTAAACCTGCAAGGCAAATCAAGCGACTTTATTTTTAACCAGTATTTGTTTTCGAAGGATTTCTTTAATAGAAAAATGACCATAGTCCTGGTTGCCAATAATCCTTACAGTAAGTATAACTCAATCAGGTCAAACATCAATTCAGCTGAGTTTTACCAGAGTACTTATAACCAGAATTATTACCGGTCATTTGCCGTTCGGTTTAATTTCCGGTTCGGAAAGCTGAACAGCAACATTAAAAAAGAAGAGCACGGTATTAATAATGATGATACCAAAGGCGGGGGTAAATCGGGCGGTAATTCGGGAGGGTAATTTTTAGAATCAAGAACCAAGAGGCAAGAACCAAGAGGAAAAAGCGGGAGCATAATTTTGTCTTGACTCTTGGCTCCTGGCTCTTGCTTCTTGACTCTTGCAACCCTATCTTAGCCCTATGAAAGTTTATGGCATCCCCAATTGCGATACGGTACAAAAAGCGCTGAAATGGCTAAAGGCCAATCACGTCAAATATGAATTTCATGACTTCAAAAAACTCGGTATCAGCGAAGAAAAGTTAGCGGAGTGGGACAAAAAAGCCGGCTACGAAAAGTTTTTGAACAAAAAGGGCCTTACCTGGAAACAGCTTGATCCCGAGGTTAAAGAAAGTATAAAAACCAGCGCCGACGCCTTAAAGCTGCTTCAGCAAAAAACCAGCATGATAAAACGCCCCGTTATTGAAAAAGACGGCGTCTTGTTTTTTGGGTTTGATGAAGTTGCCTACAGCAAGTTGATCAAGTGAGTAGTTTCATTTTCTTCAATTAAGGACTCTTCCAACTCAATCAACTTAATCCAACTCAATCAACCACTCACCAACTCCACGTAACAATCATTTTACGCATACTCCTATTGCCTATTTTATAGTATACTTGCTGTAAATTACTCAAATTATCGAAATGAAATTAATCCTGATTGCCGGTCTGATATTGACTTTTACAACTGCAGCAAGCGTTAGCCAGGCTCAACAAACACCAGCCACCACTACTGCATCTGCCGCTTCAACTACCCCTGCTACTAATTATGATTACCATGAAACCTTCGGGCCATTATTTTACACTAAGAACGGGACGGAATATCGTGCAGCAGACGGCGAACCGGGCCCCAAGTACTGGCAAAACAGGGCCGATTACCAATTGGCAGCCACATTACACGATGAAACCAATGAAATTACCGGTTCCGAAATACTAACATATACTAATAACAGCCCTCAAAAGCTTGGCTATTTGTGGATGAACCTGGAGCAAAACCTATTTAAGCTTGATTCAAGGGGAACAGCCATCGTGCCTTTAGTTGGAAACCCGCCGGTTTTAACCAGTCGTAACTGGGGGCGCGGACAGGATTTTGACGCGGGGTATAAAATAAAGTCGGTAAAAATGCTTGGCCTTAAAGGGGTCGAAACCGATGTTAAATTTTTAGTATCGGATACCCGGATGCAGCTTTTTTTACCAAAAGAAGTGGCAAATTATGGAGGTGTGGTTAAACTAAAAATTGAATATTCATTTATCTCCCCAAATTATGGGTCAGACCGTATGGGGATACTGGAGACTAAAAACGGCAAGATATTCCAGGTGGCGCAATGGTATCCGCGCATGTGTGTTTACGACGATGTATCAGGATGGAATACGATCCCTTATACCGGGCCCGGCGAGTTTTATCTTGAATACGGCGATTTTGACCTAAAAATTACCGCACCGGCAAAAGATATTGTTGTTGGCTCCGGCGAATTGATGAACCCCCAGGAAGTGTACACTCCTGAACAGTTAAAACGCTGGGAGCAGGCCAGGAACAGTGAAAAAACAGTCGTCATACGCTCTGCCGCCGAAGTTACCAATCCGGCCTCGCGCCCGGCTGGTAAAAAAGACTTAACATGGCATTTCATCATAAAAAACGCCCGTGACGCTTCATGGGGCGCATCGGCAGCCTTTATTATCGATGCCGCGAAATTAGATCTGCCCAGTGGCAGGAAATCACTCGCCATATCTGCCTACCCGGTAGAGAGCGATGGCAATGATGCCTGGGGCCGCTCGACGGAATATATCAAAAAATCGTTGGAATTTAATTCGTCCAAATGGTTCTCGTTCCCTTACCCGGCAGCTACTGCGGTGGCAGGCATAACAGGCGGCATGGAATATCCGGGTATTGTTTTTTGCGGCTATAAGGCCAAAGGGCGGAGTTTGTGGGGCGTTAATGATCACGAATTTGGCCATACCTGGTTCCCGATGATCGTTGGCTCCAATGAGCGTTTATATGGCTGGATGGATGAAGGGTTTAACACTTTTATCAATACCTTGTCAACAGCTGATTTTAATCATGGAGAATATAAAAATACCCGGCCGGGCGATATGCACCGCGCTGCCGCAGTGTTTACCAATACCGCGTTGGAACCGATAATGAGCCAGCCGGCTAACCTTAAAGAAAGAAATACAGGTCTCCTGTTATATGCAAAGCCAAGTGCCGGCCTCGTGCTGCTTCGCGAGCAGGTGTTGGGCCCTGAACGCTTTGATTTTGCTTTCAGGACTTATATCGAAAAATGGGCATACAAACATCCTACACCCGATGATTTTTTCCGTACCATTGAAAACGCAGCCGGCGAAAACCTGCAATGGTTTTGGCGGGGCTGGTTCGCGAACAATTGGCGGCTGGATGTTGCTGTACGCGATGTTAAATATTTGAATGATGATCCCACAAAAGGCGCATTGATCACTATCGATAACCTCGAAAAAATGGCTATGCCGGTTATACTGGAGATCAAAACCGTAAGCGGTAAAACAGATCGCGTAAAGCTGCCTGTGGAGATTTGGGAACGCAACAGTTCGTGGACATTTAAATACCCGTCAACGGAAGAACTGCAATCAGTAACGTACGATCCGGATAAAGTATTGCCTGATATTAACCCTGATAATAACGTTTGGACGAAGAAATAGTGATTAGAGGTTGGAGATTAGAGATTAGTTTTTTCAAGGATCGGAAATCGGGCTTTTTTTTCCAACCTCTGATCTCTAATCTCTAATAAAAATCAAAACCATTGATACTCAAAATAGGTTAACTTAAAATAACAATTATCTGCCATGCAAAAAAAGTACTTTTTGGTTATCCTGGTTTGTTTAATAACCGGTTCGGTAAGCGCACAGGACTTGCTTAAAGGTACGGTTTATGAAAATGGGACTAATAATAAGCTGCAGGATGTTTTTATAAGGGATAAAAATACCAAACAACTGGCCCTCACTGATAAAGACGGAAATTTCCAGATAAAAACCGAACCGGGCCACCTACTCATTTTTGATTCCCCGGGTTATGTTTCGGATACTCTTTACGTGGTTGACATGACGATCAAGAAAATCATGCTTGAAACAAAAACAATTGCTTTAAGAGAGGTCAACGTTAATTCCACAAGGCAGACATTCGACCCACAAAAAGAGTATCCCGAAGTATATGAAAAAAGTAAAGTTTATGTAATGTCGCCAAGCAGCTGGTTTAGCAAAGAGGGGAAAGATGCGCGACGCCTTAAACATTATTTCAGGCGCGAAGCAGAAGAGCGGCATATTGATGCCGTTTTCACCAGGACCTATGTTGGCAGTCTCGTTCCCTTAAAAGATGGCGAGCTGGAAGACTTTATGACCATGTACCGGCCTACCTACGCGTTTTTGATGAATAATAACGGCCCTTCACTGGCGCTGTATATCAACGACTGCTACAAAAAATATCAAGCCCTCCCGCCAGATAAACGAACGTTGCCCAAATTAAAAGATACTACGGGTACTAATCTTAAGCGGTAGCTTTTGAGTCGGAAGGCTTAAGCCCGAAGTCCAATTCGGTTTTTCAAAAACAACCAAAGCCGGTTATTGTTATCAATGTAAAATACTACAGCTATGAAAAAAATAACAACAATAATAGTGCTTGCAGCAATGTATTTTGCTTTAGGCGCAGGCTGTGCCGCAAGGCATTTAGCCCCGCCACCGGCCCCGCCTGCTCCGCCATCACCTTCGAGATAATTTCGGATTTTTCACTTATTGTTTATTTTTAATGGCGTTCAAAAGCGCTTCGCGGTTTCGGAATTTCGATTTCGGATTTGGAATTTTTAAAACTGGTATTTCGTAGGACACGATGCATCGTGTCTCTACAATTTAGTTGACATTTCAAGTATAATCGGTGAAATCATTTTTAAAACATCGGTGAAATCACATTACATCCCCCCAGGTACTTTTATCCTTTAGCATCACTTCCCTCAACAAATAAATTTGCGGCATACCATGATCTAACATTGCATCGTGAAATTTTTTGAGAGAGAAATTTGCTCCTTCCTGTTTTTCGTAATCAGCGCGCAGTTTTAAAATTTCCAGTTTGCCAATCGTATAAAACAAGTAACCGGGATCGAAAGTGCCGCGCAGGGCTTCCTGGTGCGATGGCTTCTCGCCCTGGTACCAGTTATCCATAAAAAATTTGGTGGCGTCATCAAGTTTCATCCCCTGGCAATGCGTTTTTATCGAAACGCAAAGGCGGCATAAGCGCAGCAGGGCATCGCCGGCCTGTGCAAGGCGGTACTTGGCAGCGCGTACGGTATCGCCATTATGGCCGTACCCAGCATCGGCCATCATTTGTTCACAATAATGCGCCCAGCCTTCAACGTATGCATAGCTCGCGAATATTTTTTCAATCCTCGTAGCCGACGAAGCGTTTAAATGCAAAAACTGGGTATAATGGCCGGGATAGGCTTCGTGTATGGTCACATTATCGGTGGTATAATAATCAAACTGCCGTAGCCAGTCTTCCTTTTGTTGAGCAGTCCATTTCGGGTCTACCGGCGTAATATAATAATAGGCTTCAGTGGCCTTGGTTTCGAACGGGCCCGGGTCATCATTTGAAGCGGTGCTGGTTGCGCGGGCATATTGCGGGGTTTCCTGCACTTTCAAATTAACGGTTGCAGGCATGGTCACGATATTCTTATCGGTCAGGAATTTACGTATCGCCTCAACATTCTTCTTTACATCGGGGATCAGACTTTCGGCGGTTGGGTGGTCTTTTTGCAGGTCGTGGTAAACATCTACCGGGTTTTTATTGGGATTAATGGTTTTTGCAGCACCGTTAAACACATCCTGCTCTTTTTTCAATTCTTTCAGGCCTATCTCTAATATCTTTTCGGGCGACAATGTGAGCCCTTCGCTGTAAAGCAGCATTTTTTTGTAACTGGCTTCGCCTATAGCATAACTGTTATTTGCCCTGGGTAATTTTTCCTTTTGCAGCCAGGTTGCGAAGCCGTTTATGGCATCAATAGCGGTTTTATTGGCTGCATTAAAAGCCTTCATCAGCGTGTCATTCTTCACGTCCTTTAGCGCAACCTTTAGGTCGCCGCCTAAAAAATCTGTCGAACCATGTGCTATCTCTATGGCAGTTTCAATATAAGGTTTTGGCAAAGAGTCCTTAAGATTTGCCTTTGCCGCGGTGAAAACATTCGATGCGTTTTTTTCGATGGAGATGATGGATTTAATGCGATCCTCAATCGGAGCAAAATTACGCTTGATATAAATACTTACGTCAACGGCGCCTGCATAGGTCATGGGGTTTCTGTCATAGGTACCCATATCCTCAAAATTAAAAATCTCGTCTTTTATTGCCGACCTCAATATGCGGTAATCATAAAACATTTTGGGGCTCAGGGAAGCCGTATCAGCCGCTGCAAGTTTTTGCTCGAAATCTTTTAGACGACCAAGTTCTTGGCCCAGCGATTCCTTGCTCAAGTCGCCAACCTTGCCATCATATTGATGATAACCCAGCGCTACGCCGTTTTCGGGCCGCCATGCCAGGTATCCCGTAAGGTAATCATCAGAAAGTTTTTGAAAGGCGTCGTCACCGGAAACCGTGGCCGTCGCAGGCTTGTTTTGGTCACAGCTAAAAAGCAATGCGACAGGGATGAGCAAGGCAATTATTTTTTTCATGATAACAGGTAATTGGTAAAACCGAAATTAGAATTTTATTTTTAGAAATTCATTATTTCATTTCTGACAGGACCAATTGCCTCAAATACATTTGTACAGTATTCTCCAATCCATAATATAAAGCATCGGAAATTAATGCATGACCAATGCTCACTTCGGCCAGGCCGGGAATATTTTCGGCAAAATATTTAAGATTATGCAGGTCAAGGTCGTGCCCGGCGTTTATGCCCAGGCCAGTTTTTTGGGCTACTTCGGCAGCTTGTATGTAAGGGGCAATGGCAATCTCCCTTCCCTGGTGATAATGGTGGGCATAAGCCTCGGTGTATAGTTCAATTCTGTCTGTTCCTGTTGTTGCTGCAGCTTCTACCATTTTGGGATCAGGGTCTACAAATATCGAGACACGGATACCTGCCTGCTTAAAAACAGCGATCATATCCTTTAAATAATGCTGGTTGGCTATTGTATCCCAGCCATGGTTCGAAGTGATCTGTCCTAAAACATCGGGTACCAGGGTTACTTGGTCCGGTTTGTTGGCCAATACCAGGTCGATAAACTTTTGCTCCTGGCAATTACCTTCAATATTAAACTCGGTGGTAACTATTTTTTTCAGCTCAAAAACATCATTGTACCGGATGTGCCTTTCATCGGGCCGGGGATGTACAGTTATGCCCTGTGCGCCAAAACGTTCGCAATCTTTGGCAACCTGTATCAAATCGGGGTTATTACCACCGCGCGAGTTACGAAGGGTGGCTATTTTATTTATGTTGATAGATAGTCTGGTCATGCTTCAAAGTTAGTACATCATTTAATTAATGATAATTAAATTTGAAATGATAAGTTTAGATTTATATGATGAATTCAAAGCCATTTATAAAAGAGCTTTTATTGCTGATCACAATTGTTCTCGCAGTCATTTTGATATTTTGGTTTGGCAGCCAGATATATCCACGTAATACCTCGTTTGAAATAGCCTTAAATGATACCTATTTCATCATCGCAGGAAAACTTTTTATAATCCCTGTTTCACTCGGATTAATCATGATAATTTATATTGTTAAGGAAGCTTTTTATGTTTTTAGACGTAAATTCCAAAATATAGTATTGTTAATCAGTACTTTATTATTCAATATTTATTTATTATTCTTTGCTAAATTCTTTACCATATTTTATGCCCTTAACGGTGGAAGAACAGTTTATCCGCCTCTTTCTGCCCTTCGGGATAATCATCCTCCAATGTCACTTTCCGCCATCGATCACAGATTAACAATATTATTATTTATTCAAATCTTTTTCCTCATATTATTGGTTATCATTGCTGTACTTACAGGCAAAAACTGGAATGTTAATAAACGTGAACAAGAACTACCTTAGGAATTTATTTATAGTTATCCTGGTTTTGATTGGCTTGCACCAGGCCGCCCACGCCCAGGCCAATTATTTAAAAATAACCAGTTACAAAGTTTATTATGGCTGGGCCACGCATTACCCGCAGGACTGGATGATCATCAGGCAATTTGAGAATGATGGCAAAAGCTATTACCTGCTGGTGAACCCGCAAACCCTGGAAACAAAGATTGACGAACCCGGCTTTTACAAGGTTAAACCCATGACCCTGGCTGAGACAAGGGTTTTCTTCAAAAATACGCCGTACGAAAGGGCAATAAGCAAAGCCGAAAAGCAATCGGCCAATATCCAGGATGCCGGCATAGAGGAGGGGATGCCAAAGGAGACCGGGATCAGCCTCACCGCCGACCTGTGCCCTTCGCACCGCCCGCTTGACAGGGTGGTATTTACAGATATTTTCAGGGAGTTTCAAAAAGTAGAGCGCCCGGCCCCGGTTGCCTTATCCATTACCGGAATATGGATGCTGCAGCACCCGCAGGACCTTGAATGGCTAAAGAAAATGCAGGCAGATCATGAAATTTATATTACCTGGATCAATCATTCCTACAATCACCGGGTAAGTGCAAAACTGCCGCTTAAAGAAAACTTTTTACTGGAGCCCGGAACGGATATTAATTACGAGGTATTAGAAACTGAAAAAGCCATGCTTAAAAACGGCTTGCTGCCCTCCGTGTTTTTCCGCTTCCCCGGCCTGGTATCTGATCAACAGCTGGTATACAGGATCACGGATTTTGGCCTTATACCTATTGGTTCCGATGCCTGGCTGGCAAAAGGGCAGCAGTCACAGCCGGGTAGCATTGTATTAATACATGCTAATGGTAACGAACCCCTCGGCGTTGAAGATTTTATTAAACTCCTCCGATCAAAAACACAGTCTATTGCAAAAAAGCAATGGCTGCTGTATGATCTGAGGGAAAGTGTCGATGAAGAATTTGAAGAAAGTAATCCAAAGGGGAGATAGAGTTGCACCTGGGTAGTCTCAAGTCCGAAGTATAGAAAGAGCAGAATTGGACTTGGAACTTAAGACTTTCGACTTAAGACTTAACTGATAAAGCTTTTTTTCTCCTTTGTAATATATGATTTTTCCAATATCATAATCAGGTCTTTTATGCTGATCGGTTTTGAAATAAAATAATTCATCCCGGCATCCAGGCATTCGGCCCGGTCTTCGGCCATCACACTCGCGGTCATTGCGATTATAAAAGGCTGCCTCGTATCGCGCCTGCGAATTATCCGTGTTGTTTCCAAACCGTCCAGTTCGGGCATTTGAATATCCATTAAAATAAGATCAAAAAACGTACCGTCGATGCACTCCAATACCTCGTTGCCATTGTTAACAACCTGCGGATGGTAACCCAATTTGCTTACTATTTTTGTGATGAGTTTTTGATTGATCAGGTTATCTTCAGCAATAAGTATGCTCATGGGGAACTTTTGTGCAAATTCTTCAGAAAGGAGGGCCACAGTTGTTTTTTCCTGTAAAACAAGTTCACTGTGCATCAGCTCTGTTTTTATAACATTGTACAATTGCTGCTGTTTTACAGGCTTTAATAATACCCTGGCAAACATGTCCTGGTTTTTATTTTTTTCGGTAACCGAACATAAGAGTATTACCGGCACATTTTTGTCTATCTTTTTTATAGCCAGGCTCAATTCAAGCGTGTCGGTACCGGGGATATGTGTACCCGATATTACGAGGTCGAATTTTGTGCCACCGGTTAAATGTTTTAACGCCTCATCGGCAGATGAAGCACAAACAGGGGTTAGTTTCCATTGCTTCAGCTGGTCTTCTAAAATTTTGAGGGCGGTTAAATTGCGGTCAATCAATAACAC
>Ga0206978_1222_pt1 | contig 10620 bp, 8 predicted proteins | sample Alteio_BWMinCont_21_FD_153477 | JGI IMG/M metagenome (GOLD analysis project Ga0206978, IMG submission 153477) | Enriched cells from forest soil in Barre Woods Harvard Forest LTER site, Petersham, Massachusetts, United States -... | ecosystem: Environmental > Terrestrial > Soil > Temperate forest >...
AACAGTTTACTGTCAATATCATAAATTTCGGCTTTGGCAGTTAAAATTCCTGTTGCATGGTGCATACGGTTAATAACGGCAACTGTAGAATCATCCTGGTTAAACTGGACATGCACGGGTTCACAGGCGTTTTGCATGGCATAATAGCCGGCGTTTGGCTCCAGGTACCAGTCGTATATCTGCCAAACAACACTTGGCAAAGCGGAATTTAATTTCCACAACATCACTCCGCCCGTTTCGTTGAGTTTATGGCCGGCTGATTCGAAAATGCCCTGGTAACCCACCGCGTTCATTAACTGCATTTTATCCGAAAAATTAACCATTGTTGCAGGCTGCCCATATCTTTTTACCATTTCATTAATGTACTTGTCAAACCGCGCTGCGCCGGTGCAGGCGTCATGGTAACCCCAGCTATTATTAAGCGGGAAGGGCAATTTGGTATCCCAAACCAGGTTGGGGATAGTTTTAGCGAGTGTAGTGTACGGCGGCTGCGAAGGGATGCCAGTTTCATCTTTAAATACCCAATCGCGCCCGGCATCAGCTTTTTTATAGTACTCCTTTGGATCTGTCCATTGATACGGGCCGCCGCTGTAAACACCGGATGCCATATCATCAGGGTATGAGCCTTTCCAACCGGCAGGCAGCTTGGCAAAGCCGGATGAGCTTGGTATAAATGGCCGTGTTCCATCAAGATTGATCACATTATCGCGCATAGCATCATATAATTCCTTGCGGGCGTGGCCTTCATTACCGCCCGTCCAAACCAGCAGGCTCGGATGGTTGCGGATACGATAAATAGTACTCACTACATTTTTAACAAATACGCTGCTTTCCAGCGGCCAGTCGGGTGAGCCTTTGAACTCACCTTGTGTATCGCCGGTTACCCAAAAGTCCGACCATACTATTTCACCATACTTATCGGCAGCATTCCAAAATGCATCGGGTGGTGTAACGCCCCCGCCCCATATCCTGACAAGATTGACATTGGCATTACGGCACAAGTGCATTTCATAATCATAACGCGCCGAATCGCGGTTTACCATCAGGTCCGGTACCCAGGCGCCCCCAACCAGGTTTACACGTTTGCCGTTAACATAAAAATCGCGACGCACGAACCCTTTTACGGTGGTGGCCTGCGAGCTGACCACGCGGATACCAAAAACAAAGGTGGTGTCATCGGCGATGCCGGCAGCATCGGCATATTGGATGCGGATGCGGTAAAGATTGGCCCTGCCATAGCCATTTGGCCACCATAAATGCGGCTGGCGGATCAGTAATTGGCTTACCTTATCTGCATTAAGGTCAATTACCGATGCGCCATTTGCTGCGATGCTCACAGCTTCAGAAAATTGCGTTGGGATACCAATAAAGTTCTCAGGTTTGATACTGACGATCAATTTGCCATTTTGTACAGTTTCGCTATGGTTCGACAATGTCAGGCTCAGTAATAATTTGGCCTCGCTGGTATCCGGGAGTTTGGGCAGATCGGTTACCAATTTAGGGCGGCCAATAGTTACCGCGCCCGTTGTACGCAGGTAAACCGGCTGCCATATCCCCATATTGCGGTCGCGAACGGGCGGCATCCAGTCCCAGCCTACGGAGCAAAGCATAGTTACATTTTTACCTATATCTCCGGTAGGGCCGCCGTTTTCATAGAATGGCCCCAAAGCCTGCAGTTGTTCTTTCGATGGATAACCCGGGTAATCCAAAGGATATATTTTTACGGCCAATGCGTTTTCTCCCCCGGTCATGATGGCGCCGGTTACATCCAAATTATGCTCAGCAAACATACCCGCCATTTGGGTTGAGTCGGCTATTTGCTTGCCATTCATCCATATCGCCGCCCTGTAATTTATACCTTTAAATATTAACTGAAAGTGGCAGCCTTTGTCGCCTGCCGGCACTTTAAAAGTGGTACGGTACCAATAGGCCTTTTTCCAGGGATTAGGTTCGCCTGGCAAATAGCTGTATTGTTCCAGGTTATTTTCTTTGTTAAACTGATCGGAAGCATCGGGGATCAGCATATTGTTTAAACCCTGGTAGGGATCGGGATAAATATGGTTGGCTACCAAACCGGTTAGCACCGTTGAGGGTACTTTAACAGGAAACCAATAAACCGGTGAATGATATTGAACAGATGATAACTCCACACCTGTTGCACTTATAAGGGCAGAAGACTGGAGATCAAAATTTGTTAGCTTCACCTGTTTTACAGCGCCTGCTTGCGCAAACAGTTTATTGGGCAACAAATAGTTGATCAAAAGAAGCAGTGCAAACGGACAGATAAACTTTTTCATTAATATAAGATATTTTTGGGGACATGGTGCGTTGTGGGGTTCCGCATTAAATTTGATGGTATACCATTGTCTTAAATCTACACAATTTATGGCAGTAAATCTACCCAACTAAAGTTAAGGATGGAATATTGATAAGCAGGTAATAATATTATCTGCAAAATAAAAATACCTATTAATCTAAACAATCACGTTGGCAGGGCCCCGGTTTTACCGGGGCTTTTGTTTTTTTATACCAACTCCCTAATCAACAAGTCGTTGCAAACAAATCGGTTACTTAAAAGGATGACCCTGGGACACGACCAGGAGACTTACGAAGTTTCAAAAACTTCGTAAGTCTGTCAATGCTTTGTTTTTTCGGGGGTATATATGCCTCAAGGCTTTTGACAGCCGCATGCCTGCCAATTTCTACCAGTTCCTCAGCCTTGTAAAAATCAAACGTACCGCAGGAATGCCGTGAAATGTTCACAATAATATCCGGCGAATAATTTTCGAGCGACATTTGTGTCATCTGGTAAGCCATTAAGCTAAGGGCTTTATTGATGAGATTGAAGTAACCAAGTTTTTCTTCGCCGTTTGAAGGGGACAGGATATGCAGCTGGTTATAAAAGTCTTTGATCTTTTTTTGATATACCGATTGTTCTGCCGGAGTTTCAATTTTTTCAATAACCGGCTTATCTACCGGTATATCGGCATTTACGTTTACAGCGATCAGTATATCGTTCGGGGTCCTTTTGACATGGTTGATAGGCATATTATTTATGATGCCGCCATCTATAAGTAAGCCGTTTTCCGTTTTTACCGGTGTGAAGACTGTTGGGATAGCCATCGAAGCCCTGATGGCGTCGAAAATGCTCCCCTTCGTAAAAACAACTTCCTTTTTATTAATAATATCCGCGGCTATGGCCGCATAAGGTATGCTTAAATCTTCGATGTTGGCATCAGGGATAAATGTTTTAATCGTATTGAGCAGTTTATCCCCTTTAACCAATCCCTGTGTACTGAAAGAGAAATCAACAAGGCTGAATAGCTTTATTTTATCAAGTGAAAAGAGCCAGTTTTTATATTCCTCCATTTTTCCCAGCGCATAAACCCCGCCAACAACCGCGCCCATTGATGTGCCCGAAACAGAGGTTATTTCGAACCCTTTTTTCACCAATTCCTCAACAACACCAATATGGGCTATCCCCCTGGCGCCGCCTCCCGATAATACCAATGCTGCTTTCTGTTTCATTTTATCTGTGTACGTATTCCCTGCTTCTTTGTTTGTGTACCTACCCGAAGACTGCCTTGCTTCACCACTTAAACTCAATACCATACGCATAACGTATGAAGAGTTGGTAAAGTAATTTTAATTCACAGTATATGACCAATCTTTTTGATTATTGTTTAATTTCAGTCGATCTAATAAACTTGTATATTTTTATACACAAATAATAAACGGGTTTATTCTTCAAGCCAATTATGAAACGTACGACACTAATTCTCCTTGCTATTCTTTTGCTATGTAATTTGTGCCGGGCGCAGGATATTCCCGGTTTAAGCTATCCTGCCGACCCAGCTAAACAGCCACATCCTGAGATCCCGAAAGGAGAAGTGCTGAAATTTGATTTTAACACATCTGCAATTTATCCGGGTACCAAACGGACCTATTGGGTTTATGTACCCGCCCAATACAATCCCAATAAGCCGGCATGCTTGTATGCGGATATGGATGGCATACAATTCAACGCGCCAACCGTTTTCGATTACCTTATCAACAAAGGCGAAATGCCCGTCACCATTGGCGTGTTTATTGGTTCGGGAGCGGTAATGAAAAATGATACGGAGGCCGTCAGGTATAACCGAAGCCATGAGTTTGACAGCATGAATAACGATTTCGTAAACTTTTTGCTCAATGAACTCTTGCCCGATGTGGAAACAAAAAAAACTTCGGATGGCCGCGCAATTATTATCTCAAAGGATGCCAACGACCACGCCATTGCGGGAGCCAGCAGCGGCGCCATTTGCGGTTTTACGGCGGCCTGGCAAAGGCCGGACGCTTTTAGCCGGGTATTCAGTGCAATAGGCACTTATGTGGGCATGCGCGGCGGCGACCAATACCCGGTGCTGATCCGCAAAACAGAGCCAAAGCCTATCAGGATATTTTTACAGGATGGTTCAAATGATGCCTGGAACCCCTTATTCGCCAATTGGTACACATCCAACCTGGCTATGGAAGCCGCTTTAAGCTTTTCAGGCTACGAAGTGGCGCATTCCTGGGGAAACGGCGGGCATGATGGCAAGCAAGCCGATGCCATTTTCCCTGATGTATTGCGCTGGCTTTGGAAAGGATGGCCACAAAAAGTTCAGAACAGTAAAACCAACAACAATATGCTCACCGCCATTTTGCCGGATGACCAAACATGGCAACCCGTTAATGACGCCATAAAACAAGCTGCTTCCATTACTTCGGCGCCAGGAGGTGAAGTTGTGATGCAGGATAGCGCCGGATGGATAAGCAAAATTGATATAAATGGGAAGGTCCACCAGCTCGCAAAAACTAAAAGCGGCGCTATCGCCTGTGATATAAATGGGACAATGAATTTGATCGGGCAAAGCGGCGTTGGGTTATTGATCATAACAGCGAACGGTAAACAAGGTGTGATCTCAAAAAATATAGAGGGCAAAAAGTTGGTGGTCACCAACCTTGGCATCTATATTACACAACCGGCTTTAACCGAGGATGATCCCGGAAAGGTATTGCTGGTTAAGCCCGATGGCAGAATAACCGATGTTGATGCCGGCCTACGTTTTGCTTCCGCGATAACCATTTCGCCCGACCGCAGCCAGTTATTTGTTGCCGAGGACAATACCAACTGGATTTACAGTTATGTTATTCAAAATGATGGCTCGCTGAAATATAAACAGAGATGGTACTGGTTACATCAAACAGACAACTACGGTTATAGCCGGGTATTTGACATGGCCATGGATAACGAAGGAAACTTGTATGCTGCAACCAATGCCGGGATACAGGTTTGCGATCAGAATGGGCGGGTACGCGCCATTTTACAATTGCCAAACGGGCTGATCACAGGCTTGTGTTTTGGAGGGACGGATTTTGATACACTGTTTGTGATTTGTAACGGCAGGCTTTATAAACGGAAGCTTAAGGTTAAAGGCGTCCCTTCATGGGCTGCCCCGGTACACCCGCAAAGCATAGGCGCGGGATGAAGGGTTGGCACTTAGTTAGCATGTTTAGCCATTGGGGATTTTAAATAATAAAGTAGATAACTAATTGAAAATATGATAATTAAGCTGACTCCCCTCTTGACGGGGGGTGTGCTGGAATGTGAAGTGGCGGGTCCGAAGGACTCCTTTGGAGGGTGTGTTAGCGGGTATGTTCGTTAACACACCCCTCCGCCCCTCTCAAGAGGGGAACCGCACTGGCCAGGCTCTAAAATCTGCCTCTTTAACTTTTTTTAATCGCTACACACGTTAATTTAATACTTTAATGACAGCAAATAACTCCAACTCAACAATAACTTAAATGGCCCATTCCTTCGCTTACATAATTTCTTTTCTAATAGCCGGCATTGCCCTTATTGTGCTGCTGACCACCAGGTACAAAGTCCCGGCTTTCTTCGCTTTATTTTTTGCTTGTTTGCTGGTAGGATTGGGTATCGGGTTGCCATTAAGTGATGTTATTTCTGTAACAAAGGACGGGTTCGGCAATATAATGAAATCATTGGGGCTGATTATCGTATTAGGAACAGCTTTGGGCTTATTGCTTGAATACACAGGCAGTACCACGGTAATGGCTACCTTCCTCATAAAAAAACTTGGCGATAAACATGCCCCCTTAGCCATGAGCATCACGGGCTTTATAGTGGGTCTGCCCATATTTTGCGATTCGGGTTTTATTGTATTGAGCGGCCTGAACAAGTCGATGGCAAAACGCACTGGTATACCTATAGTCATCATGTCTGTTTCGCTCGCCACGGGTTTATTATCCGTTCATTGCCTGGTACCGCCTCATCCCGGCGCCACGGCAGCCGCCGTTACCATCGGGGTTGATTTTGGCAGACTGATATTAATCGGGATGGTGGTGGCTATCCCGGCAATGATCGTGGGTTATCTATGGGCAAGGTATGCGGGCAAAAACACGGTTGATAAAGTAACAGACGATGAAATTGCTGTGAGCGATACCGGCAGCCTTCCCTCGTTATTGCGTTCTTGCCTGCCGGTGATTATCCCGATAGTTTTGATAGCCCTTAAATCTTTTTTAACAACGGGCACAATGGTTTATCATGGTGCTTTGTCAATATTATTTTCATTGGGCGATCCGGTTATCGCATTGCTGATCGGGGTCTTACTGGCGTTTAATTGTAAACGATTGTGGAAAAAAAGCGAAATAAGCAGGCTTTTACAGGAAGCCACGGAAAAAGCAGGCGGGATATTGGTAATAATCGGTATGGGCGGTGCGTTTGGCGCCATATTAACCGCCGCAAAAATAGGCGATCATTTTAGCCAGTCGCTGGCATTGGGCAGTATGGGGATATTCTTTCCTTTTTTATTGACTTCTGTATTAAAAACGGCACAGGGTTCATCAACGGTCGCTATCATTACTGCGGCATCAATTGTACTGCCATTATTGCCCGCCCTCGGCTTGAACAGTGAAAATGGCAAATTACTTTGTGTTTTAGCCATGGGCGGCGGCTCTATGATCATCTCGCACGCCAACGACGCCTATTTTTGGGTGATTGCAAAATTTGCCGGCCTCGAAATGAAAACCATGTTAAAGGTTTATTCAATTGCCACCCTGTTAATGGGGCTTACCACCATAATGATGGTTTATATTTTATCAAAGTTATTATAAATTATAAAAAAACTATATTTAATGGCTGAAATCGAAACATTCCGCAATGGGCATTTCGATTTCCGAAATAAAAAAAAATCAACAAATCCGAAATCGAAATTCCGAAATCCGAAATCAAAAGATGCATATCCTCATCGCCCCCAACGCATTTAAAAACAGCCTCGATGCAACCCAGGTTGCGGCAGCCATTGAGCAAGGTTTAAAATTAAGCCGTTTGGATTGTACCACCGCATGTTTCCCCATTGCCGATGGGGGAGACGGTACAGGCAGCCTGATCGTCGAAACCTGCAAAGGAGTGGTAAAATGGAAAGAAGTTCATGATCCTTTTGGGAGGATCATAAGGGCCTCATTCGGGTTAATAGACGATGGTAAAACTGCCGTGATCGAAATGGCCGATGCATCCGGTCTCAGGTTGTTAAAAAAGGATGAACTTGATCCCTTGCTTGCCTCGTCATACGGAACAGGGGAACTTATAAAGTTTGCGCTGGATGAAGGTGTCAGTAAGATCATTATTGCAATGGGCGGCTCGGCCACCGTTGACGGCGGCTGCGGCATATTGAGCGCGCTCGGCGTGTCCTTTTCGAATGCACAGGGTCACAGTTTGCGGGCAATACCCGGCGATTTGATCAATATGGCTAAAGTTGACATTTCCGCGCTCGATAAAAGAGTTTATAACTGCGAACTGGTCGTACTTTGCGATGTAGATAACAAGCTGCTCGGCCCGCATGGGGCAGCCTATGTTTTTGGCCCCCAAAAAGGCGCCACACCAAAGGCGGTGAATATACTGGATGATTTTCTAAAGAATTTTGCAGCGATATCGCACATAAAATCGGGAATCAACATGGCTGCTATCAAACACAGCGGCACTGCCGGTGGCGCAGCAGCAGGTTTACATGTGTGGTTAGATGCAAAAATGGTTAACGGTACCGACTATTTTTTGTCCCTGACAAACTTTGATGATGCTTTGGAAGGAAGTGATCTACTGATTACGGGCGAGGGGAGTATCGACCGGCAAACGCTCCAGGGCAAAGGCCCCTATGGCGTTGCACTCAGGGCAAAAGACCACCAAATTCCGGTAATTGGCATAGCCGCCAAAATTCCCCTGGAACAGGATGACGACCTGCAGGATTATTTCGACACATTGGTTTCGATAAGTAACGAACCCGCCGATATGATAACGGCAATGAAAAATACAATGGAAAATTTGATACGGACTGCGCGCGGGATAGGGAATTTGATAGCGCTTAAGTATGGGTGAAAAATAAATGGTAAACCACCCTGTCATGCCGAACGTTTTTTAACTTAGTACCAAATCCCTTGCTTCTCCCTTTTATTCTTGCTAACTTGTTTGCTTCATTTATGAGCAAAGCTGACGTTTTAATTATCGGTGCCGGGGCGGCAGGCTTAATGGCCGCTCGTATTTTGGCAAATGCCGGTAAAAAAGTTACGGTGCTCGAAGCGCGCGACAGGTGCGGCGGTCGCATTTACACATTAAACCACGATCCTCTTTTTGAAGATGTGGAACTGGGCGCTGAGTTTGTTCATGGTGACCTGCCCCTCACCCTGAAATTATTAAATGAAGCCGGTATCCCTTATTATGCGGCGGCAGGCGAAATGTGGCAGTATAAAAACGGGCGCTTTGGTAATGAAGGGGGCTTTATGCCCGACTGGTTTTTACTGATGGCCAGGCTTGAAAAATTGGAACACGATATAAGTATTGAAGAATTTTTGCAGACGGAATTTGCGGCGGATGAGTACTATGATCTGAAAAAGGCTGTACGCCGGTTTGTACACGGTTATGATACAGCCGAGACGCAAAGGGTAAGTGCCTTTGCTTTAAGGAAGGAATGGACCTCCGAGGATGATGATTCTCAATACCGTATAAAGGGGGGCTATGGCGCGCTGATAGGCCGCCTGGAAGATGACTTTAAAAAAGCTGGGGGCGTAATTCACTTTAATTCAGCGGTGAAAGATATTTACTGGCAGCCGGGAAATGTAAAAGCAATTACAGATGATGGGACGGTTCACGAGGCTGCGCAAATTCTCATAGCCATGCCGTTGGGGGTTTTACAGGCCGCCGAAGGGGCAAAAGGGGCAATAGCCTTTCATCCCCCAATCCCTGAATATAAGGATGCCATAAAATTAATGGGCTTCGGGGCTATTATAAAAATATTGCTGGAATTTGCAGAACCATTTTGGGGAGATGAATTGACAGAAGCCTTAGCAGGCAGAAGTTTAAAAAACATGGGTTTCCTGTTGTCAGGCGAGGAGATCCCAACCTGGTGGACGCAGGCGCCCAAACATAGTCCCGTACTTACGGGATGGTTAGGCGGCCCGCCGGCAATGGAAAAAAAAGATATGCCGGCTGAAGAGATATTGCGGAGGTCGTTGCAAGCATTAAGTAACATATTTAAACGTGATCCCGAAGAATTAAGAGATAAACTGGTAGCTCATTATATCATAAACTGGACCAGCGAGCCATTTACACGCGGCTCTTACGCATACGATACCATGGAGGCCCCCGCAAGCAGGGAAGTTTTAAAGGCCCCAGCTAATAATACGATATTTTTTGCCGGCGAGTATTTATATGACGGCCCGGCCATGGGTACCGTTGAAGCGGCATTAACAAGCGGGGAAGATGCGGCGAAAAGGATGATTGATCTTATTTCTTAAACGCCTTTATAACCCTCTTTATGTTTTCGCCAAAATAGGACTCATGTGTCACCTCATCATCCTGGTCTTCGGTTTCGTCTACTTGGCTCTTTGCCTGTGGTTCGTTTGAAATAACTTCGCCGCCTATATTTTTTACGTACTTAGATACATCGGGCGCTTTGCCATCAGGTACCTTAATAGTGATTATAGTCATCGCATTTATTTAAAGACTAACAAACTTAAGTTTTTTAAACGAACTTATACTGCTATTGACCTGCTTTCGGAATTTGGCTAAAGCCCTTTTGTTAATTGTTTCTTATCCGTTGGCTGAAGCCAACGGCAATGACTGTAAACGCAATATATCAATTCATTGCCGTCCGCTTTAGCGGACGGTTCCAATACAAAGGAGTAGAGGCTTTAGCCAAAATATTGCCCAATGCCCAGATGTGTATATGTTATCATCAAACAAAAAAACTATTGAACCGGCCCCCAATAATTCCCCGATACAATGATCATATCCAGCAGCTTTATCGTATTATCATAATAATCAAAATCGTTCAGCTTAAATGCGGTCAAATAATCCCAAACCTTATTTAGCCAAACCTGGTTTCTTTTATCAACCATGGCAGATACAGTAAACGGAGCAATGAAGCTAAGCGCTTCAAAATTCCTTCCTTTTATATCGCTGCCGGCTAAAGTGTAACCGGCGGCAAGGTTATAAGTATCGTTATTGGTAGTTTCCCTTATCCATCGGTTTATCCTGTCAACAATAGTTTTTGGGCGTTTGTCACCGGTAAGCAAATAATCGGTAGC
>Ga0206978_1223_pt1 | contig 10392 bp, 10 predicted proteins | sample Alteio_BWMinCont_21_FD_153477 | JGI IMG/M metagenome (GOLD analysis project Ga0206978, IMG submission 153477) | Enriched cells from forest soil in Barre Woods Harvard Forest LTER site, Petersham, Massachusetts, United States -... | ecosystem: Environmental > Terrestrial > Soil > Temperate forest >...
CTCCCGATTGCCTCGAGGTCCGCGGAGGTGTCGCGCGACTGCGCGGCAGATTCTGTTTTCGTCGGCGCGGTTTGTTTTGTGGCCCTAGTGGCATAAGAAATTAGGGAGACTAGCGCGATGAGAATTGGCGCCATCAGAGGAGTTGTACGCATGGCGGGAAGAAATCTACACGAAGGGTGCGCGGCTGAAAAGGGCTGAGTGGTGCCCCGCTGGGTGGAGCGGAGTATGATGCTACGCTGGCGCGCATGCCGGGAGCGCGTGCTCGTTCGAATGTTTTGGCAACGTGTGGGTTCTTTTCCTTCAGGGGCAATCATGAAGAAATTCGTCTTCGTTTCCATTCTCGCGACAGTTGCATGCTCGCTTCTCTCGCAGAGAGTCGCGCCGCAGGCGGTTGCTTCGCAGGCAGCGCCTCGGAAAACAGCGGGCAGCCCAGAAACAGCCCGGTGGGAGCGCGAGGCAGCGAACGTCACGATCATTCGAGACGATTGGGGCATCGCGCACGTTCATGGAAAAACGGACGCCGATGCGGTCTTCGGGATGATCTACGCACAGGCGGAGGACGACTTTAACCGCGTGGAGACGAATTACCTCAACGCGCTGGGGCAGCTCGCGGAGGCGGAGGGCGAGGGGAAAATTTACCAGGATTTGCGGATGAAGCTGTTCATCGATCCCGAGTCGCTGAAGAAGGAATACACGGCGAGCCCAGAATGGCTGAAGAAATTGATGAATGCGTTCGCGGATGGGCTGAACTACTACCTTTCGAAACATCCAGATGTGAAGCCGAGAGTCATCAATCGATTCGAACCGTGGATGGCCTTGAGCTTTACCGAAGGCAGCATCGGCGGTGACATCGAGCGTGTAAACCTTGCGCAGCTTGAGGCGTTCTACGGAGAAGTTGCGGTGAGTGCCCTGCCTTCCGCGGATGATGACGAGGTGGAGGAGCCTCGAGGATCGAACGGCATTGCCATCGCACCTTCCAACACGGTGGATCGTCACTCGCTGCTCTTAATCAATCCCCACACGTCGTTTTTCTTCCGCTCCGAACTGCAGATGGCAAGCGATGAGGGATTGGATGCATACGGCGCGGTGACGTGGGGGCAGTTCTTCGTCTATCAGGGATTCAACGAGCACGTGGGATGGATGCACACGTCCAGCGGAGTGAATGCCATCAGCTGGTATCTCGAAACCGTCGAGAAAAAGGGGGAGAAGTTTTTTTATAAGTACGGGAAGGAGGAGCGGCCGATGGAGGCGAAAGAAATTACGGTGACGTATAAAACCGCAGACGGGATGGCGGAGAAGAAGTTCACTGTGTACCGCACGCAGCACGGACCGATCGTCGCGGAGACGGACGGAAAGTGGATGAGCATACGGTTGATGCAGGAGCCGGTGAAGGCGCTGATGCAATCGTATACGCGGACGAAGGCGAAAGACTACAAGTCCTTCCGCCAGACGATGGAGCTGCACACGAACTCGTCGAACAACACGATTTTTGCGGATGCCGACGGTGACATTGCCTACTTCCACGGAAATTTTATTCCGAAGCGCGATACAAGTTTTGATTGGACGAAACCTGTCGACGGGAGCAATCCGGCTACGGACTGGAAGGGGCTTCTTTCCGTCGATGAGACCCCGCATCTCTTAAATCCGAAAAGTGGCTGGCTCTACAACTCGAACAATTGGCCGTGGTCGGCAGCAGGGCCGAGCAGCCCGAAGAAGGAGGATTTTCCGATTTATGTCGAGACGGGCGGAGAATCCGCGCGAGGGCTGCACGCGATTCGCGTGTTGCAAGATAAAAAAGACTTCACGGTCAGCTCGCTGATTGCGGCCGCGTATGACAGTTACTTGACGTGGTTTGAGAAGCCGATCCCGTGCCTGGCGAGGGCCTGGGACGATACAGGGACGGATAATCCTTTGAAAGCGAAGGTGGCCGAGCAGATTGCTGCGCTGCGTGGATGGGATTTGCGTTGGGGTACGGCGTCCGTGCCGACTTCTTTGGCAGTGTTCTGGGGCGAGGACACTCAAAAGCGCGTGGGCGCCGACGCGAGAAAAGCGGGCATCTACATGAGCGATTACATTTGCACAAAAGCGCCGCCAGATTTGCTGCTGCAATCGCTGTCAGATGCGTCGGACAGACTCGCCGCGGATTTCGGAAGCTGGAAAACACCTTGGGGAAACATCAATCGATTCCAGCGGCTCAATGCAGATATCGTCCAACCGTTCAGCGACGCGGGACCAAGCATTCCGGTAGGCTTCACTTCAGCGGTATGGGGCTCGCTCGCGTCATTTGGAGCGCGGCCGTATCCGGGCACGAAAAAGTGGTATGGCACGAGCGGGAATAGCTTTGTTGCCGTGGTCGAGTTCGGAGAAAAAGTCCGCGCGCGGGCCGTGACGGCCGGCGGCGAAAGCGGAAATCCTGCTTCCCCGCATTTTAATGATGAAGCTCAGCGATATAGCACGGGAGATTTGCGAGAAGTGTATTTCTACAAATCGCAGCTCCAAGGGCACACCAAAAGGGAATATCATCCAGGGAATTAAGTTTGCCCGGACCCCGCGCGCAGAGTCGACCGAAACTACGGGGCACGGCGCTAGCAGCGGATAGTTTTTCGTTTCTTGCCAGCGCGGCCGGCGGCTTCGATTTTTTCGATGCAGGCGGTGGCAAGCGGCACGTTGCACGCCGTCTCACCCACGTCAACGGAAACCTCGCCGATTTGCCGAGCTGCGGTTTTGGCTTGCTTGGATAATGGCTTCACGTAACTTCCCACGGAAATCACAAAGCCGTTCATCGTGTAACGAACACGATTTTGCGCGCTCTTGATTCCTTTGACGACCGCTGCGAGAAGACTCTCGATTTCCGCGAGGTCCAACGCGTCGTCCGGTTTCGTGGCGACCAGTCCGGAATAGGTGCACCAACCGGCGCTTGCAACGCGCTCCTTCTTCGATTTCATCCATTGCAGCGCCAGTTCGCGAGCCTGCGGGTTTTCCACCGTCACCCACGGAACTGTGTATTCAGCAATCATCTGCAAATTCGCCGCGCCTTCGGCCCACGCGTTCAACTCCTTTGCGATCATCTTAGAACCGTCAGCGACCATCCCAGCAAGGTACATGGCGTCCAGGTTTCCCGTCGCGTAGAGTTCGCAAGCGAGAGCCTGCTGCCCTTTGATCGTTTTCGCGATGACCTTGAGGTCGGCGACGCTCACGCCGAACATATTGTCCGTGGCCATGCCGTGGCGTGCATAAATTTTCCGCGTGCTCTCCTTCCCTTTCTTTTTAAGCTCGGCCATGATGTAGGCAACGGTAGGCATGATTTCAACCGTGTGTCAGTTCTGTGGCTCGACGATCAGCGGAGGAAAAACGACAACCACCGAATTCGGCGGTTGAAAGATGATCTTTCCATAGCGGTAATAATCGTCGAAAACGTTCACTGCTCTTTCTTCGATCTTGAACTCGTAGGTAATTGTTCTTTCGCTGGCCCCCGCAAATCGCCACGTTTTCACATTATCGAGAGCCGCCCGTGCCAGCACTGGATGCCCGCTCTTCGGTTGGGCCGAGATCACCTTTCCATCCGCACCTGTTACGACTTGAATCTCAGCTTTGCCCATGATTTTTGCTGTGCGTGCCAGGGCGGGATAAAGCGGCATGTCCGCCCCCAGAACCGGGGAATCGTTTGTCCCCGCGACGGAAAGACATGTTGCTGTCAAACCGCCGAGGAACAAAATGGCTACCATGTTCGCTCTCGAAATTCGCATAGCAATTCCTCCGAACACAATGCCAAGCGCAATCTATTTTGCCAGCGGAGTTTCTTCTAGCTTCACGTTCGAAAATATGGCGGTTTCGAGAGTCGTCGCGACGTGCGAACAGACTCCAAACCCCACGTAGAAAGGTTCTTGCAGGGTTACAAATTCGACGGGACCCGAGGGCTTCAGATCCTCGCCAGGCTTGCCAAAGTACATGGTGAAGCGGCTGCCTTTTTTGACGATGCGCAGCCTCGACGGCCCATCTTCCGCGGCAACGATTTGATAGGTCTGTTCATTCGGCGCGCCGCGAAATTGCAGCGAAGTGAGCCCATTGCCGTGCGAAACTGCGTCTGCGTAAGGCGACCCAGATTCGATACTTTGCCGCACAATCAGCACAGCCTTGCGATGTTCCGCGGCGCTTGTGCCGACCCACTGGATGTCCGCGGAGAGAGTCACGTCGCCTGACGCTTTCTTCCAAACGAAATAGAACGCGTCAGAAGCGCCCCACATGTTGGCGCCGCCTCCTGTGATGTGGTATTCGCCTTTGGCCGCATCGTACTGGGCTTTGCAACCCGGCGGTGTTTGCCCAACACTGCCTTCATTCGTGAAGATTCCCAAACTATTTGTCTGCGGCAGAGCCACCGCCGTGCCCAGCGCCATAACGATCGAGAGAGCCCACATAATCAAGAACGATCTTCTTCTCCGCATCATCTCCATAGCCCTCGATCCTGGTATCGCTCGCCGCAGCGGCTGAAGCGCGGAAGCATACTATATCAACGTGAGGGCAACCCGTCGCCCACAGGTGAACAATTCGAGACGCAACTCGGCGGCCGCAATGTCAAAACGTAGCGCGAGAAATCCAGGGGCGACTGTTGGACAACCTAGGCAGGGGCGACGACTGGAACAGCCGTATTTCTGGCGGCACGTTTGTTTGCGTACAGGGCTTGATCAGCTGCGGCTAGCATGCTATCCGGCTGGTCGCCGGACGCATAATCTTTCCAGCCCGCGGAATACTTGATAGGAAATTTTCGGCCTTCCCAGGCCAGTTCGAGAGGACCGAGGCGGTCCAGAACAAGCTTCAATTGCTCGTGATTGCATTCAGGAAGAATCAGGAGGAATTCATCGCCGCCCCAGCGTACGGCGAGGTCGCCTCCGCGGATGGCGCGGTTGAGGGCGGCAGCAAATTCCTGCAGCACCAAATCCCCAGCGGGGTGGCCGTAGGTGTCGTTGATGTGCTTGAACTCGTCAAGGTCCAGGAGCACCACGGTAAGGGGATGGCCTTTGCGAGCGGACCGCGCCACCTCGGCAACGAGCCGCTGCTCGGCAAACCTCCGATTATAGAGTCCGGTCAGCGCGTCAATCATGGCGAGATCGCGAAGGATCATCGAATGGTGTTGTTTTTCTGCAAGCTGCCGCCGCAAACGTTTAATCAACACTTGCTGGTAGATGGTGTAGGCGTTGAACAGAACGACGAGCGCCACCAACCCAAAAACGGCTTCCGTAACCTTGATCCTGAAAAGGGGTGTTGCCCCCTGCGAAAGCGAAGGCAGCGTGAAGGAGATCAGCGCCCCGGTGAGAAGCAGCATGACAAAAATCGAGTTACCCCAGATCCACCAATCTCTCTTCTCAATTCTGCGCAGGTTCTCGGCGATCTCTTGATCGCTGGTGGTTTCGAGAGGTGGATGGTGCAGATTCTTTTGGACGTCCATGTGGGGAATACCGCGTAACTACCTTAACTCAACCCTAGAGTGAGGCCGTCCAGCGGTCAATGGTAATTGCGGGAATTGCAGCATGGAAGTTGCTTACGGGTTAACGACTTTCCTCAAATCAGGAAGTAGGAGGGTAGAGGCTCGACGCCTCAGCCTATACCGAAAAAGCCCGTCCTGTCCGCGCGAACGGTACCTGTACAGTGGTACGGGCGTCCTATAGGGGATCGCTGCGGCCGTGGGCAGAATAGTCGAGCAAACAACCACCATGACTGCCGTCCTCATACTCGCCTTCTCCGTCCTGGCTCTCCTGCAATTCGCCATTAGCCAGTGGCGAATGATCTGGCTGAGCACTGCCAACCAGCCTCTCTCGGATTCCTTGCGCGCCACAACCGGCATAGAAGCCGAAACCATCGGGCCCAACGATTTTGGCAAGCTCCTGGGGCTTTGCGATGAGATGTCTCCGCGCCTGAAAAATGGCACGCCGTGGCTGCGTGAAGTTAAACGCTACTACAGCGTTGTGGCCAAGCTGGAGAAAACCTTCCGATCGATCCAGCCAGCCGTCTCCGCCTGGGCAGCTTCGGAGATGAAAATCTGTTCTCGCTATGTCGCAGTGGTTCTCGATCAGAACTTGGCGCTCGATCTCGACCAACGGGCAGCAGTTCGCTCTTTGTAGAAAAACCAGCTTGCCCTGCGATGCGGCTGGCATCATGCTCTTCCCTCTCCTTCACGCCTTCGAACTATGCAAACAAATGATATCAAATGACTTATAGGGCCCTTCAACGCTTCCAAAATTTCATGACCGCGGCGTAGTCCAAGTCCTCCTTCGCGGCAGCTTTGACGGCCGAATAGGTGGAATAGGCGGCCTCAGCTGCCGGGAGCGAAACGCCAGCCTCTTTGGCCAGCTCCAGCGCCAGGCCCATGTCCTTGTGCATGAGCCGCAAGGGGAAGCTGGGCGGATACTCGCCCTTGAGGAGCAGGGGAGCTTTAACATCTAGCACGGCAGCCCGCGCCATGCTCGACTGTAGGACTTCAACGAGTTTCTCCCCCAAGAGGCCCGCAGCGGTGACGAGTGCGAGAGCCTCGGCCAAGGCGTCCACCTGAAGCGCCAAGATGAGGTTCATAGCAAGTTTAATGGTCTGTCCGGCGCCGTTCGGCCCGAGGTGAAACCAGCGCTTGCCCATCACGCTGAAGATCGGCTCCGCATCCTTGAGTACCTGCGCGTCTCCGCCCACCATAAAGACGAGCTCCCCTTTTTCGGCGCCCCACGTCCCGCCGGTCACGGGCGCGTCTAAGAACGCGACCTGGCGCTCCGCGCAAGCCGCCGCAATCTTGCGGGCTAGGACCGGCGAAACGGTGCTCGAATCAATGTAAATGCTGCCAGGGCGCAGAGAACCCAGGGCCCCGGAACCTTGGCCGGAGGCGGAAGCGCCCCAAAGGACTCCCTCTAAGGCAGGCGGATCGCTAACGATGGTAATAAGCACATCGGAGGCGGCGGCCACTTCCTGAGGGGAACTAGCAAGCTTGGCGCCAGCCGCGACGAGCGATTCGGCCCGCGACGCTGTGCGGTTCCAGACGGTCAGCGAATAACCCGCCTTCAAGAGATTCAAACCCATGGGCCGCCCCATGAGGCCTAGCCCTATGAGTCCGACTTTAGAGCCGGGCCGGATGTTTCGAGTGGGGCCGACTTTTACTCCGGGCCCTATGCTGGTCTTAAGGGGATCATCGGGAGTCACGAAAAGCCTCCTGCGCCCGATGGACATGGAACTAGGCCACCGAGGCGAAAATGTTGGTTTCCAGCGCGTCGATTGTAACCGAATCGGGAAGGGAGAGTCCTGCGAAGGCTAGAGGGAGCAGGAGACCTTAGGCGGTCTTGGGACGGTTCTGCAGGGGGAGGATCGCTGGCGCACCGCCAGAAGCGGAAGGCGCCGCTTCAGCGCTGGGCGTCGCCGGAGAGCTGACGCTGGGGCCAGAAGCGGTAGCCTCAGAGGGCTCCGGTTTCTCTTCGAGGCGCACAATGTACTGGTAGGGAATCTCCCAACGGAAATGCTTTTGTGAGCCACGCTGCTCGAAATGCTGTTCCAGAAAGATGGAACGGCCCGAATCCGCAACAAACGTGCCGGACGCGGGCAAAAGAATGTCTCCGGCGCGGTATTGGACTTCAACTCTGCGCCCAAGAAAGGCTGAGTAGCGGGCCATACTGTACTTAGTTTCCGTATCGGCTAGTAACAGCGTCAATGGTACGGAAGGACTCCCCCGAGCTAAGTGTGGAAAAGCTGAGGAATGCGAGTGATCCGCTTGTCAGTCAGCGGCGGGAGAGTCTAACGACGCTGTGGCTGAATTCCGGAAGTGCGTCGGATTGCAGATAATTTTTTGCGGCAGGATCGGCTTTCAAATAGGCGTCCCAGAATGCCAGCGATGCGGCATTGGTGAACCCGAGAATCGAGTCGTCCTGCGTCGCGCGCCCGGGCAAGAACGTTTTTGCGCTGATAAACGACATGTGATTCGCCCCCTCGATAAAGGTGTGATACTTGTCGCCCGGCTGGCTGCGCTCAAAGGGAATCTTTTTCCAATCCGGGCCTTGATTTCCTGCACCTAAGTCGAGCGACCCAGTCATGCTCAAAAGCGGGAGCGTGACGTGGTCCCAGGAATGATCGGTAAGCCCAAATTCACCGGGCCCCTGAGGCGATAGCAAAAGAACTGCTCGCACGCGAGAATCGGTGAAGTTTGTGGCCGGATGATTGGGGAGATCGACAAGAGCGCCCGCGATAGCGTCCGCGGTGAATGCGCCCATCGAGTGACCGCCGACGCCAATATGTTCCGCATCTATCTTGCCGGCCAGCGCAGGGATGCGCTTTTGCAAAACGGGCAGGGAATCCAGAACGAACGAAATGTCCTGGGGACGGCTTTGCCAGAGCGCTGGCTTTTTCAGCGCGTCGCGCACGGCTATCAAGAAGTTGATGTCCTCTTCCCCTGCATGGCGGCGCTGCACGGTGGAATCATCGTGCGTGGGCTGCAGCGTCACGTAACCGTAAGTGGCCCAATGGCGCGTGAGAGCCTCGCAGCAAGATTGCGAACCTCCGGCGCCATGCGAAAAAACGATAACCGAGTAGAGGCCCGGTTCATTCGGATAAAAAATGCGAACGTGGAGATCTTTGTTGCGCTTGGCGTCGTGGAGAACGATGTCCGGTACTTCTGTGACGGCATGCGTGCCGTCCGCCAGCTTGTAAGCTCCGCTGATCATTGGACCTGAGACTGCATTTGCAACGGCGCCAGCCGCAAGGCCCTCAGGAGAGTTTGGCCTGATGTCATGCGCTAAGGATACGGGATTTGCTGGCGCGGAAGGAGCCGCTCGTTGCGCAGATTTTGGAAGAGTAAAGCCCGAGCCGCCGGTCTGGCGCGTGATGAAGTAGGCGGCAACACCGCTCAGAAGTGGAATGACAATGGCGTTGGAGATGCGGCGGCGCATACGGCGCCGGCGAATGTAGTCTCGGGGCAGAGAGGGGATAATCCGATGATGGTGCGTCGTGGCGGACATTCGCTAACTCTGATTTGCGTGAGTTTGCGCGGACGTCTGCGTAAACCCAACGTTGCGGAGGAAGTTGCTCGCCCATTGCCGCAGGCCCGGGAAGAGTCCTTGATGAAAGGGTCTGTGAGTTGAGTGCAGCGAGCGAGACATGGAACACCTATACGCACTGTTGTGATGATGCCTTCCAGAATCACGGGCGGGAGAGTTCCTGGAGCAAGGCTGACGAATACTTCCTAACGGAAGCAGCGATTTTACTCTAGCAAAAAAGGGCGTTTTCTTCCAAGGCTCCGTATTATCGGAGGCAGTTCAGTTTCCGATTGGCCTCGAAGCGAAGGGCATCTTCATTAAACTCTAGTCCCCAAGCCCCATCCGCGCGAATTTTTCGTTCACTTCCCAACGGGCATGTGCAGCTTATCGCTAGCGAACGCCACCGGCCCTGCATAGGACGCACCAATCGACTTCCGCACCGTAGCCTCCTGCCCTTCCACATCTGGAGCAAGATGGCTCAGCAGCAAACTTTTTACTCCACTCGCTCGCGCGGCTTCGCCAATTTTCCTAGGAGGCGTATGCAGATCGTACAGCTGCGAAGGCGAATCCGGAGGGTCAAGCACGGCACAGTTAAAGATGAGCAAATCCGCGTTCTTCGCTAATTGCACCAAATTCGGCAGCGCTGACGCATCCATGTCTCCGGAAAAAACCAGCACCACGCCCTTATAAGTAATCCGGTAAGCCACCGACGGACAATCCCCGTGATGCGTCGCAATTTCTTCCACCACCAAACCATCCTCATCCACAATCTTCGTGCGCGCCGAATCCAGGCTGATGGCCAGATCGCGAACTGTAAACGATTCGTCTGCGCCAAAGGTCTTCTGATACGCAAACGCACCGTCTTTGCCCACCAGCAAATTTACAAATCGCGAGGTCTTGGGGAAGAGTCCCGCGCCGTCCGGTCCAAAAATCCGGTAGGCGATTGGTTCGTCGCTGGTAAGCGCCCGCGCGTTGAAGAAAGCCGCTAGGTCTCCGCTGTGATCGATATGCAGATGCGTCAACAAAACCGTATCTACTTTGTCCAAGTCCAGCTCCAATTCTCCAATCCGCAAGAACGCACCCGGCCCGGCATCCACCAAAATCCGCGGTGTTCCTCCGACCAGCACGACATAACTTGACCCGGCCCTGCTAAACGGCCGTGGACCGCCAGAACCCAGCACTACGACTTCCAACGCCGGCTTTGCGGGAGTAGCCCGCAGGCAAGTCGGAAGCAAAACAACAACAGCCACGGCAAGCCTCGTCAGCGTCTTCATGCCTTCTTCTCCTTCCGCACCTTCGCAACTCGGAAATCGCGCTTGTCAGATTAACACTTGCGGAGGGAGGATCCCATCGGTCGTGGCACTAGAAAATACGGCTGTAGGAATTAGGATCGCGG
>Ga0206978_1224_pt1 | contig 10382 bp, 7 predicted proteins | sample Alteio_BWMinCont_21_FD_153477 | JGI IMG/M metagenome (GOLD analysis project Ga0206978, IMG submission 153477) | Enriched cells from forest soil in Barre Woods Harvard Forest LTER site, Petersham, Massachusetts, United States -... | ecosystem: Environmental > Terrestrial > Soil > Temperate forest >...
CATCGATTGCGCTCCTTGTGATTGCCCTATTGGTGGCATTTTTGAGCCGCAAAACAGAGTCACAATCAAATTCGGCCTCTTTACATCACCACGCGGCACACAAGTCAAACCAGGCGATGACTCATTGAAATACGAGCCTGAATGGCCTGCAATAAACAATGATCTCAATATTAATTGGCATGGGAATATTCGGATTGTCAGGACTCTCATGGCTCTGTCCGCTGCTGGCATATCCGGTGTTTTTTTCCCAGCGTAGAATATTGAGAACTAAGCCACCGCCAACTCACAGTAATTCTTCCCTTTTCCGCACCTTGGATATTCTCATCCCTGCGCACAACGAAGCCGAATTTATTGGCACTACCCTCAGAAGTATTCAGCAATCCATTGACCATTTTCGTTGCCAATTATCCCTTCCTCCGATGAAAATCAATATTCACATTGGGGCCGATTGCTGCACAGACAAAACCACCCAGATCGCTGCTCAATTCCCATTGGTTTCAGTAAGCGAGTTTCCGGATAACAGAAGCAAATGGGTCACGATGAACGCTCTTGTGGCGGCTTCTTCTGCGAATTGGATCATCTTGGTTGACGCGGGAACCGTCTGGCCCAAGAATTTCGTAACAGACTTCGTCCGAGAGGTCCACGCGCAGCCCGAAGCCCTCGCGATTGCACCTTCATACAAGCCATTACGAGCCGGGTGGCTCCCACAAATCCTATGGCACACCGAGACCCTCCTGAAAAAGATGGAGTCATTCTGCGGCGGCCCCATCAGCTTGCACGGCGCAACGGTTGGATATCAGACAACCCCGCTCAAAAAAGCGCTTGCCGATCTGGGCGACACGCTTTGGCTAAACGATGACGTGGTCATTCCTCTGAAGCTGCGAACGCTTTATCCGGAAGGCATTATTATTTACCCGATTGGCATTGTTAGAGACGCCGCCGTCAGGCATGACCAACTGGATATAGGACGTCGAAAAAGAATGGTGTTGGGAAATCTTCAATGGGTCACAGGTTTGCTGCCCGATTGTCTCAGCACGAATCCTGTGGCTGGGATCGTAGCGATGAGAAGACTTTTCCGAATCTTCTGGGCATATTGGCTTGCCTGTTTCGTAATTGGTTTGGCGTTGGCATTCCACATTCTGCTGCTGCCAACCGCGGCGTGCATCGGGATCATGCTGGCCTTTTCTGGAAGTGTTCGACAAATGGCGGGGGCCGGGCTGAATTCGTTTCTCGCTCCTTTTCGTATGGCCCGCCCGAATTGGCAGCTGGAGGGTTCCTGGAAATGACCCGTTCGACTCGCGCATCGCGCTCGCTCAGGGTCATGGTGAGCGGAGTCGAACCATGAGCTTGCGTCTGGGGACCAAGATCGGTTTCACCAAAGAAGTGGACTTTGCAGTTCTGATCGTGTCCTGGTTTCTGATAGCTTCGATTTTTCGAACCCATCGAGTCAATCTTGGACTTTTTCATGCTTGGGTTTTGTTAACGAGCATCATCTCACTTTTCTCTTTGACGGCGATTGGGTACTTTGATCATCACATTCCCAAGCCGGAGATGAGCGATGTGGTCAGTTTGCTGCTTGTCCTGCCATTATCCGCCTTTGTCGCCAAATGGCTCTTAATGCTCACGTCGAACATACCTCCTATTCGATATACGGAAGCCTTTCGATCGTCAGTGTGGGTGGCGCTCGTGTTTGAATTGGCGCAAATCGTGATATTTAGAATCCATTACGTTCTTGGAAATAAATGGTCTCTGATGACCCACTTGGATCCGGAAGAAATGAAATTATTACAAACCCAGATCGAGTCTTCCGGAGCCTCTTGGTGGATCGAACTTCGGCCCTATGACCCGGCGGCGACGAATGGGGGGCGCATGCGCGGCGACGAAACGCTCGTGATTTCTCGGAAATCCGTTCGTTATCTCAAGGACCATCCAGAATTGCTTACGGCCCATCTTCGCGGCCAGAGCATTATCGATGTTCGTGAGTTGCTTAAAGAATTCCGGGGCCGCGTGAACCTCAATCAAACCGACGGCTGGACATTTCTCTTGGGATCGACCTATCACAATTTTCTTCTTCGCGCCTATTTTTATACAAAGGGGGTCATCGAGGGCCTTTTCGCGCTTGTCGTCATGGTGCTGCTTTCTCCCCTTTTTCTCGCATTGTCTCTCGGTATCTTTTTTACAAATGGGCTTCCTATTTTTTACCGCCAGGAACGTCTTGGATACGGCGGGAAACAATTTTCACTTTATAAGTTTCGCACCATGCCCAACTCCGCGGAAGATACCGGCCCTAAATGGGCGAGCGAGGACGACCCTCGAGCCAGCCCCTTTGGCCGGTGGCTTCGAAAAACGCGCTTGGACGAATTACCCCAGCTTCTCAACGTGGTCCGCGGTGAATTGAGCTTCGTAGGTCCACGGCCGGAACGCCCAGAGTTTTACAAGATGCTGAAGGACCATATTCCGCTTTTTTCCACGCGACTCTTGGTGCGGCCCGGCATCACCGGATGGGCTCAGTTGCGGCAGGGATATGCCGCTTCCATCGAAGAGTGTAAAACAAAATTGGAATATGACCTTTATTACGTCCAAAATATGTCTCCCAGCCTTGACGTCCAGGTCATGGTCAACACGGCGGCGATGATGGTGAGGGGGAATAGTGGGCGGTAAAGCGTCTTCGCATTGGCCGATCACCTTAACGAACAGCGCCGCGGCGCTGATTAGCATTGCCTTGCCACTGGTGCTGGTACGGATTTTGACCCCTGATCAGGTTGGACTCTACAGCATTTTTTTCCTCTACGTGATGCTATGCCCCAGCCTATTTCTGACCGGCGGATTAACCAATGGACTTTATCTCTGGGCAGGAAAATATCCTGAGGCCAAGTCGGAAGTTCGGCAAAGCTGGACGCTACTGATGGAAATTACTTTGGTTGGGTGCACTATTGGATTAATCTGCGTGCACTGGGCAGCACCCCTGATCAAGATTCCGCCGATTGATCTGCAGCTCATATTGGTCTCCATTCCCTTTGTCATCGCCTCGACTTTTTTCGAAGACTTGATGATCGCCCGCGGGGACATCTGGAGAGGGTCGTGGTATGGTTCCGGCTCTAATGTGTTTCGGACCACCAGCCTTTTGGTCGCCGCCTGGTGGACCCGGCGCGTGGAGACGGTATTCTGGGTATTTTTCGCGGGCGCTATCGTTCGCGCCGGCATGGGCTTGGTCCTTGTGCGAAAATTCGATGAAATCGCATGGCTTTTCTCATGGAAGAAGACAAAAACGGTTCTTCGCTACGCCGTACCCGTTTCATTGGCCGGGTTAGGGGGCATGGGGCTCCAGAGTGTCGATCAAATGATTCTTTCTTTTCGGCTTAATCCGGCCAGCTTCGCGTTTTACGCTATGGGATGTCTTGCTATTCCGCCACTCGAGATTTTCGAAACCTCCGTCAATCGAGTGCTAATCCCGCGGCTCGCGCAGGCCTTCGCCACTAACGCACGGCCCGAAGCCGCCGTTCTCTTTGCGGAAGCGGTTTCAGAACTTTACCGATTTCTCCTTCCCGCCACGGTGGGCTTAGTGATTTTTTCCAGACCAATCGTGCAGATTCTCTTCACAGATCGTTACCTGCCCGCGGCCAGCTTCCTTCGAATTTACGCTTTGACTTACCTGTTTCTAGCATTCCCTTTTGGTAGCGTCGCTCGCGCGCGAGGAGACGGCGGCTGGATTCTGCGATCATCGCTCTTTTTCGCCGCCATCTCCGCAGTGGCGACTTGGTTTGCCGCAGGCCGATGGAATGCCATGGGCGCCTTGGTCACCCTCTTGGTAAGCCAGTTTTTGCTGAGGATCTATGGTTTTACATACGCGGCGAGGTGTCTCGCGTCGTCTATTTCGCGATTTCTTCCCGTGAAGGACCTGCTGGTTCAAAGCGGTCTCGCCTTAGCGGGGGTTCTCGTCTCTCTACTTCTTCAGCCCCTTTTTTCCGATGCAAGAGTCTGGTTTTTGGTCGCAGGTCCGCTATTTACTCTCCTCTATTTCGGAGGCACCTACGCCTTCGATTTGAGAAGGCATTTCAACGCCCCAGGGCCGATTCACATTTTAGAGCTGGCACAAACCCTTGGCCTCGGAGGACTGGAACGAACCGTCTATTCGCTCTCCAACACGTTGAATCAGCATCAGCGATTTAAAGTCCTCGTCGCGACGTACGACCATCCTGAGGGTTTGCCCTCGCTCGTACCGCTGTTTGAAGAAGCTGGTATTCCCTTGATTCAATGGCAAAAAGGCAGCGGATTTTCGTTCCGCAGCGTTTTTCAGCTCGTACAACTGACGTATTCTGAGAAAACGCGAATCCTGCATGCCCATGATCTTGGTCCCCTGATCTATGGCAGCTTGGTCAAAATGTTTTCCCTGGGCCGTGTCCGGTTGGTGCTGACCCTGCACACTCTCTTAGATATTGAACAGAACCCTCGCTATCGTCGCTATTACAAACACTTTCTGCGTTTCCCCGATCGGATTATTGCTGTGTCGGAAGGTATTAAAACCGGTCTTCTCGCGCTTGGCGGCAATCCCGAACGCATTGAAGTGATCCCGAATGGCGTTTCCTTTTCCTGTTTTACGGCCGGCGCCAGTAAACCGGTGGAGAAGCAGGCTTTAAGAAGGCAGATCGCTCCGCACCTTTCTCCTGATCTCTACAGCGCCCGTTGGTTGCTCTGCCTGGCCCGCGTGCATCCCGGGAAGGGGCAAGACGTGGTTCTCGGTGTGTGGCAGGCCCTACCCCAAGCTGTCCGCAGGGAACTCGCGCTCTTTATTGTCGGGCAGGAGACAGAAGCTGGGTATGCCGAGAAGCTTCTCCAGAAGATTTTCACCTTGCCGGACGCGGATCGGATCATTGTCGCCGGCCCCTCCGAGCGGCCGGAGGACTGGATCCATTCTGCCGATATCTTCATTTCCGGGTCTTTGCTAGAAGGAATGCCGCTCGGACCGCTTGAAGCAACGGGATGTGGCCTCCCGACGATCCTCAGCAATATCGAGGGCCATCGATTCCTGGAACCCTGGGCCCACTATTTTGACCCCCGGAATGCAAAGGAAGGAGCCGCGAGAGTGGTCGAAATTCTGGACGCGTTAAAACGCGACGGAGAAACTAAATTTTTCGAGAATCGATGGAACCAGGCGGCATCCCTGCGCGAGATGCGGGGCGCCTCCACGATGACAGCCGCTTACGCGGAGGCATTTGAATCAGCATGAATCACCAAAACATAAAAGGAGATCTTTTCAATGGCTAACAAGTGGAATGGTTCGACACCCTGGCTCACCCGGCTTCTTTGTCTATTCATGGCGACTTTGACGGCGTGTGGCCCGATGAACTCCAAATACACCTGGCATGATGTGTCGTCGGGGAAACCCGCGCAATCAACCAAATCGACACAAATGTTAGACAGCTGGGGCGCCGACGCGGAAGAACCCACTGTGTCTGACCCACAAATCGCCCCAGGATTTTTGATTACTCTGCACAGCCTGGCGGACAGTAAATTGAACGGCGATTATCGCGTTGATTTTGATGGACAACTGCAGGTGCCGTATGACAAAACGATCGATGCGAAAGAAATGACGTTATCAGATCTCAAACAGAAACTCACTGAAGTGTATCACCCGTACTTTAAAACACCCTCCGACATTGAGGTAAAAGTGAAGGAACGGCGCTACTGGATCGACGTACGCGGGCTGGTTGAGAAACCGGGCCGCTACTTGGCGGAACAAGGCGCTTCACTCGATCAACTGATCGGAATGGCGGGAGGCACCAGTAAGGAAACGCCTCCGTTATACGTCCGCATCCAGAAAGGCCAAAAATCGTTTGTCTTTGATCTGAATCATTATTACAGCCAGGGTGACGACAAACCTAAAATTCTGGGCTGGTATGGAGGCGAAATTGTTTTCTTCCAAAAGGAAATGGGGGGCTTGACCGGTGAGCGGACGTCATCTTCGCCTTATCGACTTCCGGTCTATATGCTGGGCGAAGTGCGAAAACCGGGAGAATATACTCTGAATCCTGGATCCGATTTTCTCGATTCTTTGGTTCTGGCCGGCGGCTTTACCGAAAAGGCAGATTTGGATAATATCGAAATTGTTCGCCGTACAGCGGGCAGAAAGCGGATCTACAATTTTTCCTGGGATGAACTCCAACATGCGCCAACACCGCTCCAAGGAGACGTTATTTATGTGCATGCGGATAATATTACCAAGGTCGAACGGCACACCTCTTTAGCGGCCACCGTCATCGCTGCCATGGCCAGTGTTGTGACGTCCGTTGTACTCATTCTGGCCTACAACAAAGGTCGGATTTAAGGAGAATTTATGGAAAACCGCTTGCAGGAGTTTATTCACTTTGCCGAAATAAAGCAGCTCGCCTACCAGATTGCCGCGCTGCAGCAGGAAAAGATGTTTCGTTCCTTAGCAGTCTTGAGTGTTTTTCCCGGAGAAGGAAAGACGCTTTTCTGCGCCGCGATGGCGATGGCCTATGCGGAAACATGCCGGTCAAAGGTGCTTGTCGTCGATACGTCCACCCTTCAGAACAAGAATTCACTTCGTCTGAAACAATGTTTTAACGGGTCGGCTCCGTTAGTAGAAGTTCTTTCAGTCGAAGACCTGCGAAAAGGCTCTAGGAGCTTCGGGTCGACGTCCATGATCGGACCCTCCGAAAATACGTCCGTTCTGGAATCTCGAGTCGTACATGAGACACCCACCCATGTGACGGTGGCCCATGAAAATGAGTTTTCTATTCTTAAGAAAATCGCGGAAGACAGTTCCGACCAGTATGGCCTGGTTCTACTGGATACCACAGCCATGCAATCCCGCAACCGAAGCAATATGGATCCAACCTTGGCCGCCCGGCTCTCCCATGCCTCGGTTCTGGTCGTCAGTCGCAGGTTTCTCGATTCACCCGAGCTGCCTCGATATCTCGCCACATTGAAAGATCCTTCACTTCATCTGATCGGAATGATTTCAAGCGAGGTCCATTCATGAATACTCAAAGCGCACCGACCTTAAATATTCAAGAAATGCCAAAGGTGTTAGCGAAATACCGCGGCAGGATTTTCACTTCCATGATGGTCGGAATGATTCTGGCCGGAGGGATGGCCCATGTTATTCCCAAAAAATTCAAATCGCATTTTGTTCTGACCGTCTATTCGAAATATTTTCAAAGTCCGCTCATTGGCGATTTTGTTCCGGGATTTTCCGAATCGAGCGATATGACGTCGCAAAGAGAATCATTAATTCGGCAGGTGCTGACGGAGGACTATTTGGATTACCTGGGGAACAAATACAACCTTTACGATTCAAGAAAGAAATCGGCCTCGCTGATCTCAAGGCTGTCCGATTATTTTTCTCCCTCCGTCAATCCCGATTCTAAGCTTTCGGACGAGCGCGAAGATCTGCGCGCTCGAATCGAAATATTCCCGATAAACACCACGACATTCAAAATTGGCTTTGTCAATTCGGATGCCGCAGTCGCCTATCGGGTGACGAGTGATATACATGCGGAAGTGATTCGGAGCCTTCTTGAGCTTCGCATGCACACATTGGCCAATATTCGTGACGCCGTTCGGCGGCAATTGGGTTTTCTGCCGGTTCCTACGATACCCGTTCCAGTCGTCTCCGCTCCCAGCGTCCCAGGCGGAGCCGAGATGCTCGAGGAGGATTTGACGGATGTTCGTAACCAGATCCGAGCGTTGACCGCACAGTACACGGAAGAGCATCCCCTGGTGATTCAGCTCAGAGACCGGGAGAGAATTTTAATCAGCCGGCTCGACAGCCTGCGTTCATCGGAAGGCTATTCCCCTCATCGCGATAACCCTCAAAAGGTAGAGACCTCAGGAGAGGGCGCCCGCGACACCTACAGCGATCTCACTAAAAAACTGAACTATCTCAATATCGCGATCGACTCTGACAATCAGCATCAAGCCGATTATTTCGCGACTCTGGAACCGCCTTTGTATCCGTCTTCTCCTCTTTGGCCCAAGAAAGGCCTATTTGTACTCTGGGGAGCGACGTTGGGGCTGTTCGGATCTCTTTTTATCGCGTTGCTCCGGGAGTATTTTGAGCGCAGCACGCTGCATGCGTCTGGTCTGGCTCATCAATTGGGATTGCCACTTTTGGGTGAACTGCCGGCCTTCCACCCGTAACGCAAAAGGTTTGCATGATCTCTCTCCCGATTCAGTACCTGCACTTGGAGACGGGGATTTTTCCGGTCTTCTTAGTGATGGTTTTTCTGACGCAGCTGGCGCGGGCGAATGAACCGGGCTACTACGTCCAGTCTGGTCGCACCCACATGCTCTGGCTTTCTGCAGGCTTTGTATTTTTCAGTCTCGTCTTTGGCGCCTTGCTCTATAAAGTGTCTCCCCTCTTAGCCGTTGAACTCGCGGCTGGATTCACGATCTCTATGCTGCACCCGGCGAACGCGCTCTGCCTTTTTGTGCACCTTCTTTTCTTGAGGCCATGGGAGATTGTGACCGACAACGCGCTCCTTTCGGCTTTGCCCCGGTTGGTGGGCGCTCTGTGTGTGTTTTCCTGGCTCATTCATCCTGGGCAACATGCAAAACCGACGGGCCGGACATCCGGCGTGCTCGTTGTGCTTTTGGGGTTTAGCATTTGGTTGTTTTTGTCGACTTTCGTCACCCCGCAAATTGCGGAGACTCAAGCGGACTGGTTTGCAACTTATTTCAAATCGCCGATTGTCTTCGTAATGTGCCTGTTTTTTATAGAGAGCGAAAGGAGTGTTAAAGAGTTTGAGATGACCTTGGTGATCAGCGTTTTGGCCATGATGACGGTCGGGTTTTATCAGTTTTTTATCGAGGGGGCCTCTTCGGCGCGTTTGGAATCCGTCGGAATGTTCGGAAATTCCAACGACTTGGCGTCGGTCATTGTGATGGTGATTCCTTTTGCGCTCGTCCCTGCATTCAGCGCTGCGTCTAGCTTGGTGCCGCAGGCTGTGGGGATCCTATTTTCCGGGTTCTCACTCCTATTGATTTGGTTCACGCGCTCACGGGGAGCCATGCTCGCCTTGGCCGCGCAGGCCCTCACGGCGATGAATTTCGGCGGGAGCAGCAAGAGGTGGCTCGGCACGATGCTTCTGGCCGGTCTCTTGGGCGCAGGTTATTTCACCGCCATCAAAGTCATGCCAAGAGACGCGGAGGATATGGAGATCTCGTCGGAAAGCCGGATCACCTTTTGGAAAACTGCCGTCAATATGACACTTCACAATCCAATATTTGGCGTCGGATTTGATGAATTCCCGGCGAACTATGATTCTTACAGCACCGGCGTAAAATATGTGTGGGGCTTGCGAACAGCCCATTCGAGCTGGTTCCTGGCTTTTGCCGAGTCTGGTGTCATTGGGGGCCTCCTCTTTGTCACCTTTTTTTTGATGGTTTTGCGAACCGCCTGGCGCAATCGTCAGCGGTGGCCGGCGCAATTTTACGCCCTGGCGGGGTATGGTGTGGCCATGAGTTTTTTATCTCATACCTATACGTTCTATTTTTATTTGTTGGCGGGACTGGTGATAGCCTCCGATGCCTTTCAGGAAGGTTTAAATTGTGAACAAGACATATCCTGACATTCGAATCTTGTGGATCACGCCAAGATCCCCCATGGGCAGACCGGACGGAGCCCGGCATGCCACCCTTTCTTTATTACGTCATCTGACGCCGCTTCAGATCGGTATCGATTTGGTTTGTTTGCTTCCTGCCGGGGAAACAGTGGACAGGGCGGCGGCCGAGAAAGAATTGGACCTTTTGAGTTGTTCCACCATTTCCAGAAGCCCGTCGCTGTTTTGGCGACTGCCGAGTTTGAGCACTCCCTTCACGTTCAGAACATTTTCGGCACCCAAAGTGCGAATGGCTTTCAAGGAGCGGATGGCCGCACTCCTCAAGACCATGGCTCCTTCTCAAAAAGTGTTTATGGTATTCGATGGACTCCACCCCTTCGCCGTCCTCAGCCAACCGGACCTGGAGGCCCTTTCCAGACAATGCCAAGGTATCGTGTATCGCGCCCACAATGTCGAGACCACTTTGTGGGAGCAGTGCGCGGAGAAATCGCGAACCCCCTGGTTTCGACTCTTTTTCCGGCACCAGGCGGGCCTTGTGAGATCTTTTGAGCGCAACGTTTCGAAACACGTGAGTCTGATCGCTCCGGTCTCTGAAGACGATGCCGAAAAATTCAGAAATCTGGCGCCCAAAACGCGTGTGCATGTGACTCCCATCGGAATGGATTTTCCAGCGGAGGAAACACTTGAGCCGATTCCTGAATCGGGAAAATTTGAACTTCTCTTTATCGGCCGGCTTGATTGGATTCCCAATCGCTCTGGGCTCATCTGGTTTTTAGAGAATATTTGGCCGCGCCTTGT
>Ga0206978_1225_pt1 | contig 10376 bp, 10 predicted proteins | sample Alteio_BWMinCont_21_FD_153477 | JGI IMG/M metagenome (GOLD analysis project Ga0206978, IMG submission 153477) | Enriched cells from forest soil in Barre Woods Harvard Forest LTER site, Petersham, Massachusetts, United States -... | ecosystem: Environmental > Terrestrial > Soil > Temperate forest >...
AGCCGGCAAACCCTATGACGCCATTGCCGGGAAATTTTACTGGGATTCCTTTGCCGAAGCGCGTGCCTATTATGAAGCCGCTTTGAACAGCGTGGTGGAAGAGGGAAAACCTTACTATGCCGACGAAGTGGAGTTGATGCTGATACGGCACGGGAAAGAGGAAATGATATTCGTAACCTTTGTTTATTCGCCCATAAAAAACAAAAAAGGAAAGGTAACAAAAGTAGCCGTATGGGTACTTGAAAACACTGTGCAAGTGGTTGCGCGGCGCAGGATAGAAGAAAATGCGACCGAACTGCAGGTGATGAACGAAGAAATGGCGGCCACCAACGAGGAACTTGCCGCGGTAAATGAAGAACTGGCTACCACGAACGAGGAACTTACAAAAGCCCAGGCAAGTACTTCCCGAAGCGAAAGACTTTTCCGGTCCATTGCTGTAAATATACCGAACTCGCTGATCATCGTAATCGACAAAAGCCACAGGTACATAATCGTTGAGGGTGACCTGATGGATAAGTTGGGTTATGACCGGAGAGACTACGAAGGGAAGCACCCGACAGAGATTGGACAAGCCGAACGGTACCAGGCTTCGAAACATCTGTACGACCGGATGATGGCCGGCGAAAAGTTTTCGGTGGAGCGCAAGGCGGCAACCGGCGAGAACTATATTATGCACTTTGTACCGCTAAAAAACGAGCTTGACGAAGTAGACGCCGGGCTGGTGATGGCCATTGATGTCACCGATATTAAACAAGCCGAAGAAAAAAGCGCGAGACTGGTGTCGATTATTGAATCGTCGGATGATGCGATCATCAGCAAAACATTGGAGAGTGTTATTACCAGCTGGAACGAAGCAGCAGAACGAATGTTTGGCTATACGGCGGACGAGATCATCGGCGAAACGATTTACAAGCTGATACCGCCCGACCGGCAGGATGAAGAGCCCCGCATACTTGCACGTTTAAAAACGGGCGAACGGGTGGAGCATTTTGAAACGAAAAGAATGACCAAGTATGGCAGGCTTTTGGATGTTTCCTTAACAATTTCGCCAATTAAAGACAAACAGGGTAACATTATCGGCTTATCAAAAATAGCGCGGGATATCACAGAAAGAAAACTGGATGAAGCCAGGAAAAATGATTTTATAGGGATGGTAAGCCATGAACTGAAAACACCGCTCACCTCATTGACGGCGATCATACAGGTAGCTAATGCCAAGTTAAAGGGAGGTGACGACACGTTCCTGGCCGGCGCTATGCAAAGGGCGAACGTGCAGGTAAAAAGGATGACAGCAATGATCAACGGCTTTTTGAATATTGCACGGTTGGAAGCCGGTAAGATCGACATTAAAAAGGAGCGTTTTGACCTCTGCCTGCTTTTGCAGGAAATAGTGGACGAAACCAGGCTGATACTTACAACGCATACAATCAGCCTGGCGGCAGCCAGCCCAGTAAGAATTAATGCCGACAAGGACAAGATCAGTTCGGTAATCTCTAACCTTATCAGTAACGCTGTCAAATATTCACCAAATGGTAAGCCGATAGAAATTGAATGCCGCGCGAACAAGAACAGCGTTGTGGTGTGTGTCAAAGACGAAGGCATCGGGATAAGTTCGCAGGATATTGATAAGATTTTTGACCGCTATTACCGTGTCGAGACCGATGATACGCAGCATATTTCGGGTTTTGGCATCGGATTGTATTTAAGTGCAGAGATCGTCAAACGGCATGAAGGCGCAATCTGGGCGGAAAGCGAGAGCGGGAAAGGTTCGGCATTTTATTTTTCATTGCCAATTACTTAAACCACTCCGAATACCTTGTTTCTTCCGGCACGTCGGTGGGGCTTTCAAAATCAAGGCGGTAACTATCAGGATCAGGAAACGCGACCACCCACATGTTATTCCCTACAAAAGGTTCCTTAATTTCAACACCCTTAGCCATGAATTCATGATATAAAGCAAGCGCATCGATGCATTGGAAGCAAATGGAAACTCCATTCCCTTTAGGCCCTTGCGAATCGAATTTCTCCCGGTCCCTCGGTTCCTGCAGCATGATGGAAACATCGCCGCGCTGCAGCCAGCACCACTCAATTTTACCGCAGGGCGTCCAGTCGATGGTCTTAATAAAGCCAAGCTTCTCCACGTAAAATTCCAGTGAAGCTTCTATATCCCGCACCATGAAAAATGGTACGGCAAAACGGATGTTGTTTGTGGTTGACATGTCTTAATATTGTACTTGTACCAGATTCTAAAACGATTTAAAAATAACAAATAAGTTTCAGACACAAAATGTTGCGCCGCTGTATTATCAAAAAATTTATATGACATCATGCGCCATTAATATGGTAACTATGCATTTTTTCGTGAAAAGCGGTAGTATCTAAAACTGGAGATTTCCGGTTATCAATTCATTGAAATATATTTATACAATAAAAGGTTAAAACAGCGTCATGTTTTTAAAACGCTCCACATATTATTTACTCTTTTTCGCTGCGTATATCGGCGCGCTTGTCATCGAAAAACCCACGTATTCGGTAAATACTGTACAAGCCTGTTTTTCTTACCTGGTTACCATCCTGGTACATTTTTCCGTTTTCGCGTCGATGATATGGGCCAATAATGCTTTTGTTGTACCCTACCTGCTCGAAAAGAAACGCTTTGGCTTGTATGTTACCTGCCTCATCGGTTTGGTCTTATTGTACACCATCTTTATGGGCCATTATAACCATTTTATACATGGAGCACTTTTTCATGATGAACCCATCGGTACAAGTTCCGGTTTCTGGGACAATTTTGTATACGGCCTCTGTTGTACGGTCATTGCTTCGATGCTGTATATCACTCGAAAATGGGCGGAACAGGAGGAACAGGTCAAAAACGTTGCCATAAACCAGCTGCAAACGGAATTAAAATACCTGCGTGCCCAGCTAAACCCGCATTTCCTGTTCAACGGCCTCAATACTATTTACGGTACTATCGATATGAATAACCGCCAGGCACGGGATATGATGGTCCAATTTTCGGACCTGCTGCGGTACAACCTATACGAAGCGGATGTGGATATGATAGAACTGGCGAAGGAGGTAAAATACATGCAAAATTACGTAGCGCTGCAAAAGGCCCGGAGCAATGAAAATGTAGAGGTTACCTTAAATGTGAACTATCAAAACGGCGCTGTTAAAATTGTGCCGCTTATCTTCATGGCCTTTGTCGAGAATGCTTTTAAACATGCCTCGAGGGGTGATAGCAGCGACAACAGCATCATCATAACGTTGACTGAAAAAGAAGGCAAGATCGATTTTACCTGTGATAATTCGTATGATGAAACGGAACCGCTGCCGGGCGGCATAGGGTTGAATAACGCAGCAAGAAGGCTGGAATTGTTGTATAAAGACCGGTACCGGCTCGATATCAAGAAAGAACAAAATATTTATCACGTGCATTTGACGCTCACGTTATGAAGAAACTCAGCTGTATAATTGTGGACGATGAGCCGGTTGCCCGTAAAATATTGCATGAATTTGTTGACCAGGTGCCATTTATCGATCTGCAGGGCAAATTTGAGAATGCCATGAAGGCGGAAATGTTTTTGAAGAGTAATGCCGTTGATATTATTTTTCTTGATATTGAAATGCCGAAGGTTTCGGGCCTGCAGCTGCTTCAAAAATTGAACGTGGAATCAATGGTGATACTCACCACCGCTTTTCCGCAATACGCGCTTGAAGGGTATGAATTGGACATCATCGATTACCTTTTAAAGCCCTTTGCGCTTAGCCGTTTTCTTAAAGCTGTGCAAAAAGCAAAGGACTTCCACGAAATGAAAACCAGGACAGCCGGCGGCCCGCAGTCATCCTATATCTTTATAAAAAGTGATAAAAGGATCGAAAAAATTGAGCTGAGCGATATTCTTTATGCCGAAAGTGTGGGTAATTATGTGAGCGTTTACACTGAAAATAAAAGGATCATGGCCTATCTTACCATGAAAAGCCTGGAATCACAACTGCCATCCGACGATTTTATTAAGATACACCAATCGTACCTTGTAAACTGTTCAAAGATAGAGGCCATTGAAGGTAACGAAATAAAGATCGGGGGAAAATCGTTGCCAATAAGCCGTAATTACAGGGAGATGGTGATGAAGGTTGTGAATCAGCGGTTGCTGAAAAGATGAGAAAATTTGAATAACTTTGTGTTAGAAGAAATCCGGCGATGGAACTAATAATTGATTTTGATAGCATTAAGGACCCTGATAAAAAAGAGTGGTTATTACATACCTTAAAACTTATGGGTATTGACTACCAGGCGACAGAACAACCCCAGACACTGGCGCAGTATAATGAAGACCTTGAAGCCGGCGATGCTGAGATTGAGCGCGGTGATTTTAAAACAGCTGAAGACTTAAAGATCGAATCCTGATAATTCATGAACAGGGTAGAGACGCGATGCATCGTGTCTCTACCACTTCTTATTTATTTGACCAACGGCCTTAATTCTTTGACATAACGCAAGCAGGATATTGTAATTTTATACTAACATTGTATGCACCTGATCAATTGGTTTTTAATTTAATTTAGCATATAATACCAGGTAAAATGACTACAGCCGACAGCACCGCAATAATCCCGGTGGCATCAGAAAAAGTAATACCCGGAAAGATCAATTATATCAATCATCTTAAGGTATTGCTTACCATATTGGTAATACTTCATCACGCATTTATTACTTACGGTGCGCCAGGCGGCTGGTATTACCAGCAAAAGGATACCCACATGGCAGCCCTTTTCCCGATGACGGTTTTTGTAGCAACAAACCAGTCGTTCTTTATGGGATTTTTCTTTTTTCTTTCCGCTTTATTTATTGGCCCGTCCTACCAAAAGAAAGGCGCCGGAAAGTTCCTGGCCGACCGCCTGAAAAGATTGGGTATCCCGTTGGTTTTTTACTCTTTTATTTTTTCGCCACTTTTAAATTATATGGTGCACTATTGGGGCCATGGGAAGCATGATTCACTGATCCAATATTTGTCGGGCTATGATGATTGGATCGATTTTGGCGTATTATGGTTTGTGGCGGCATTGCTGCTTTTCAATTTAATTTACCTGGCTTTAAAAAGTATCCCCGTTTTTAATTTCAATTTAAAAATTGGCTTTCCTTCCAATAAGCAATTATTGATCGGAGCATTCTGCCTGGGCTTATTTACTTTTTTAACAAGGTTAGTTTTTCCTACAGGCTGGTCGCTAAAGCCGGTTGGATTTCAATTGGGGCATTTTCCACAATATATTCTGCTTTTTGTAATAGGGCTTGTCGCTTCAAAAAATAAGTGGCTGGATGGGTTAAATTTAAAACAGGGAAGAACAATGATGCGCATCGCCATTTTTATGGTGACGGTTGTTTTACCGGCAATGTTTGTAGCAAGCCTGGTTACCAAAACACCAGGCCAGGAGTTTAACGGCGGATGGAACCCATTTGTTTTTTCCTATTCAATATGGGAGCAAATGACCGGCATAATGATCATGACAGCTTTGTTGTGCATCGCGAAATTTAAATGGAATGCACCTTCCGTTTTTTTGAGCAATTTATCGGCGAACGCTTTTGCCGTTTATATATTTCACCCGGTTGTTTTGATCTTTTTGGCCTTGATGCTGCAATCATGGGCTGTTGACCCGGTTATTAAGTTATTGGTTGTTGCGCCATCAGCAGTTGTATTATCGTTCGTGCTGGCTTCTTTTATAAGGAAAATACCAGGGGTGAGCAGCGTAATTTAAATAACGACAAAATAGAGCCGTACCAATGAATTTTTTGCCTTAAATAGCCAATTTCCTATATTTCTTTTTTCATCCTGAAAAATTAGCTAACTTTCCTTAAGTATCAGGACTGCTCTATTTATCAAATCACTATGAAAAAGTCAAACATTTCTTTTGTTGCGCTTGTGTCGCTGCTTTGCTGTATTATTTATTCGTTTAAACTTTCAACCGGCGGCGATCACCCCACTTTAGCTATCGGCGCGAAGGCTCCCGATTTTAGTTTGACCGGCGTTGATGGTAAAACATATACACTCAACTATTTTAAAAACTCCCCCATTTTGGTGATAGTATTTACCTGTAACCATTGCCCCACCGCCCAGGCGTATGAAGACAGGGTCATCCGGCTTGCGGCCGACTACAAAAGTAAAGGAGTAGCGGTAGTAGCCATTATGCCTAACGATCCGCAGGCTATCAACCTTGATGAGTTAGGTTATACCGATATGAGCGACACGTTTGATGAAATGAAACTGAGGGCCAAGCAGAAAAATTTTAATTTCCCGTATTTATACGATGGCGCAACACAATCCGTCGCCCATGCTTACGGCCCTATAGCTACGCCGCATGTGTTTATTTTTGACCAGGACCGTAAACTTTGTTACTCGGGCCGGATCGATGATGTGGAGAAACCATCCAAAACACCTCACATCCAGGATACCCGCAATGCATTGAATGATCTGCTTGCCCATAAGAAACCCACAGTGGCAACCACTAAGGTTTTTGGCTGCTCTATAAAATGGGCCGAAAAGGAAGACTGGAAAGTAAGAGCGAAGAATGAATGGGCCAAAGAACCGGTAAAAATGGATAAGATTGATGCAGAGGGCGTAAAGCAATTAATGAAGAATAAATCGGATAGCCTGCGGTTAATTGTCGTTTGGTCGGCAACAGACGGCCCCAGCACAACTGCTTTCGGGAAATTTGTTGATATGAACCGGATGTACCGCCGCCGGGATTTTGAATTTATTTCCATCAACACTGATGGACCGGCTAATAGCGCCAAGGCTTTGAGTTTTTTGAAGCAATCGCAGGCATCGGCCACTAACTTTATATTTAATGGGGATGACAAGGAACTGACCGGTGTGGTTAACCCAACATGGGAAAAAGCGCATGGTGCATTGCCCTACACGCTGCTGGTTGAACCGGGCGGCAAAATTGTTTACGCAAAACAAGGCGCTATCAGTGCTGCTGAAGTAAAGAAAGCGATTGTTGATGACCCGGTGATCGGAAGGTATTATTAAGGAAGTCCGGAAGAAGCCGCAACTGGTATTCTTTGTGTCTCTTTGTTAAATTTTTTGAATATAAACTGCAGACTGAGCAAAATAAAAAAACATTTCTTTTGCTACCATATTTATTGCATTTTTATCGCCTCCAAGGGAAGCTTGGACGTCATCATATAAATCAATACGCTAAGTTTTTTTAAAATGGGAAAAGTAATTCTTGTAACCGGCGCTTCATCAGGGATAGGTTTAGCAGTCGCTACTGCACTGCAGGCTAAAGGCCATACTGTTTATGGTTCGTCGCGCGATTTAAAACGTATTAAATCGGTATCGTTTAAACCAATTGAACTGGATGTTACTGACGATGCCTCTGTAAAAGCAGCCGTTGACCAAATTATTAAGGCCGAAGGTAAAATTGATGTACTTGTAAATAACGCCGGCAATGGCGTTACCGGCCCGGCTTATGCCATGCCTGTTGAATATGCCAAAAAACAATTCGAGGTTAATTTTTTCGGCGTGATACGCGTAAGCAGCGCGGTACTGCCAAAAATGATAGAAGCTAAACAGGGTTTGGTTATAAATATCAGCTCGCTGGCGGGTTTGTTTGGTTTGCCATACCAGGGCATGTACAGTGCCTCCAAATATGCTATTGAAGGCTATTCGCAAAGCCTGCGGATGGAACTGCGCAATACCGGTGTTAAAGTAGTGATATTAAATCCCGGCGATTTTAAAACCGACTTTACCGCAAGCCGTGAAAAAGTTCCGTTCCCAATAAAAAATGAGAAACTGGAAAAAGAGTTTAATACAGCGGTTGCCAGTATGGAAAAAGATGAAAGCGTAGGTGCAAACCCGGATGTTATTGGTAAAAAGGTGAGCGAGATCGTTGATTCCTCGAGCCCTTCGCATCGTTACCTGGTAGGCGCATTTGGCCAAACTATAGCCGTAACATTAAAACATATATTACCCGGCGGCCTTTTCGAGAAATTAATGAATGACCATTATGGGATAAAGTAAACAGGAACTTCCATAGCGACCGGTTTTTTATCACGAAGGGCACTAAGGATGCACAAAGGTCACGGAGTTTTTATTGGGGAAATTAATTGGAACAGGATTATTTTATTGCGCTTTTGATACAGTGCAAAACAAATTGTTATCAACTTTGATGCAACGCATTCGTAGTAAAATACAATATGATGATCACTGTCCCGGCGATAATACGATAAACGCCAAAAAGTTTAAAGCCTCTCTTTTCTAAAAATGTAATAAAGCTTTTGATGGCCAGTAACGCTACTACAAAGGCGATGGCGCTGCCGATGAGCAAGTATTTAATATCCTGGTGCAATACGGCCGGGCTAAGGGTGTTATGTTTATGGAAATCCCAAAGGTCTTTTATCGTAGCCCCAAACATGGTGGGTACTGCCAGGAAAAATGAAAACTCGGCTGCGGCCGTACGGCTAAGCTTTTGCGACATGCCACCCACTATTGAAGCGGCTGAACGCGATACCCCCGGCACCATAGCCAGGCACTGAAAAAAACCAATTTTTAATGCAGTGATGTGATTTATATCTTTTTCATTATCAATCTTTGGCTTATTGAACCAGTCGTCCACAAAAAGCAGGATGATACCACCAACTACAAAGGCGATGGCCACCACCAGCGGGCTTTCCAGCAATTTATCAATGTGTTTTTTTAGCAAAAGGCCCAGGATCACGGCTGGTAGCACCCCGATAACCAGTTTGATATAAAAATCTACTGACTGCACAAAACGTTTAAAGTAAAGCACCACCACGGCAAGTATGGCGCCTAACTGGATAACGATCTCGAAAAGTTTAACAAATTCATCGGTGCTGATCCACATTAACGAACTTGCAATAACCATGTGCCCGGTTGAGGAAACCGGCAAAAATTCAGTCAAACCTTCGATAATTGCGAGGATAATAACGTGGACGATGTTCATGTGAATTAGTTGATTAAGTTGATCAGGTTGGATTAAGTTGATTGGTTTGTGATCGGTTAAGTAGTTGACTGGGTAAATTGATATCTTACATTACATAACTCAATCAACCACTCACCTAATCAACTCGATCAACTTTCTCCGGCTTCTTAAATATCGCGAAAAATCCTAAAGCGAAACCAGCCAAAACCACCAGGGGCGCTAACACTATCTTGGTGGTACTGTAAATATCTGTAGTGCCCGACATTAATATAAAACCAAATGCCACAACCGCTATGCTTATTATAAACAAACGGTAGTTTGATCTGTCGAATATAAAGTATGCCGGCCTGGAATCTGCCTGTTTTGCCTGCGGCTTTGCAGGGCTTGATGTTTTAACCGGTTGTGCCGGTTTAAATTGCTGTGCCATATATTTAATTAGTGAGTTGTTGAATTAGTGAATTAGTGATTGCGTTGTTTCTACCTTTCAGCTTTAACCTTTCACCTCTTTCTATCTATATAAATCGTATAATTTTAAACGTAAAAACTTGTTAACCGCAAGGAACGTGCTAAACCCCGAAATAAATATCCCAAGGCCTATTATGAAAATAAATATGGTCCCAAACTCGGCATAGCTTCTTAATATAACCAGGTCGGGGATCTCTTTATACGCAAGCGAAAGCGTGCCCACCAGGATAATAATAGCTATCAGCGCGCCCAGCAGTCCGTGCCATATCCCATATAACAAAAATGGCTTGCGTATAAAACCTTTGGTCGCCCCAACCAGCTGCATGGATTTTATCAGGAAACGCTGTGAATATATGGCTATCCTTATGGTATTATTGATCAGTGCCACCGATAGTACCACAAAAATACCCGCAAACACAAGGATGATGAGGCTTATTGTCGCAAGGTTCTGGTTCATCTGGTCAACCAGCGACTGCTGATATTTTACTTCTTTCACCAATGGGTTTTTCAGCAGGCCAGTTTTGAAGCGCTCAATATCTGTGTTGTTGGCATACTCGGCCTTTAAATAAACATCTATTGATTGTGAAAGCGGGTTGTAACCCAGGAATTTTACAAAATCCTCGCCCAAATCTTTTTGCAGGTTACGTGCAGCCAGTTCCTTACTTACATATTGGCTATGGTTAACCATGGTATTCGCCTCTATTTGTTTCTGTAGTTGTAATACATCGGTTTCGTGCGCGGCATCGTCAACAAAAACATTCAGAACAATATTTTCCTTAACATAATTCGACAAATTGTTGGCTTCAACCAATATCAGGCCGAGCAAACCAACCATCGATAAAACCATGGCTATGCCAAAAACGGTAGAAATGTATATCGTTTTTGTTTTTTTTGCCGCTGCGCTTGCTTCAAATTCTTCCATGGTCTTTTGTCATTAGTCAGTGGTCATTAGTCATTGGTGG
>Ga0206978_1167_pt1 | contig 10333 bp, 8 predicted proteins | sample Alteio_BWMinCont_21_FD_153477 | JGI IMG/M metagenome (GOLD analysis project Ga0206978, IMG submission 153477) | Enriched cells from forest soil in Barre Woods Harvard Forest LTER site, Petersham, Massachusetts, United States -... | ecosystem: Environmental > Terrestrial > Soil > Temperate forest >...
CAATAGTTATTATCACAACTGCTTACCAGCAATATGCCATCAATGGTTTTGAATTGGGCGTGATGGACTACCTGCTTAAACCGATTTCGCTGGAAAGGTTAGGGATCGCCGTTCATAAAGCGAAAGAATGGTACCTCTTAAAAAACCAGGGGGCAGTTGAACAAGAAACAAACGATTTTTTATACGTTAAATGCAATGGCAAGTACGAGAAAATACGTTTCTCTGAAATTCTTTACATTGAGGCCGCCAATAATTATGTATTGATCCACACTGCCGGTAAGCGGTTTATAACCTACCACACCCTTAAAGGGATAGAAGGGCAGCTGCCTTTAAATCAATTTGTAAAGGTGCACAAGTCGTTCATTGTTTCGCGGGGGCATATTGATCAGATCAATGGGGCGGAAATCATCATCAATGAAGTCCCTATACCATTGAGCAGGAATTTCAGAGATTCCTTTCAAAAGAGCGTAGTTATCAGAAAATCTTTTAGAAGGGAATAACCCAATCTAAATCCGTTTCGTCTTTTCTTTGAACGCTCAGAATAAAACTCGTGCCAAAATTTGCCGGGTGAAATCCAGGGCACACGAATTAAATAATTGGTTGTCATCATAGCTTCTAAGCAAATTCATAGGCGACTCAGATGGAGTCATTAAGTTTATGGCAATTTCTATAAACAGGTGGCTCCCCCGGAGCCGTTTATTCTTATACCTGATTGTTTTAACTCCCTTGGGAGTATCCTGTTTATAGAAAATCCTAAAACCACCTGCCGGGGCTCCATCGGAGCCTTCTTTTAATGCGTCTGTCTTGGGATGAAATGCAGGTTTATGCTTTTAATCAAGTAAATAATACCGGTCAGGTAATTAATTATTCTCCTGTAAAAGGCTTGTATACCTTTAAGTCATGAACAGGAAATCATTTTTACGTACTGCCGGGGTTGGTGCAGCATTAACTTTGGCAGGCAGCAAATTAATTGCAGGGGACAAATTACCTCGGCAAACAACCGCGCAACAGGAGCCGCCGCCTTTTGCTATACCCCTTGTAAAAGAGTTTGTTATCGCAGGGCATGGGGATTTTACCAAAGTGAAAGCTATGCTCCAGGAAACCCCAAATTTAATTTACAGCAAATTTGACTGGGGTAACGGCGATTTTGAGGCCGCTATAGAAGGTGCAGGCCATGTTGGCGACAAAGAAATTGCCAATTACCTGCTGGAGGCCGGCTCGAGGGTGACCATTTATGTTTTAGCGATGCTCGGGAAAACCGACCTGGTTAAACCGATAATAGAAACGTACCCCGCCTTAATGACAGCCAAAGGCCCGCACGGGTTTACCCTGCTGCACCACGCAAAAGTTGGAGGTAAAGATGCAGAAGAACTATATACCTATCTCCAGGAAAAGGGCATGAAAGATGACTGGGTGAAGTTACGGTAGTGATGGGTAGAGATTAGCGATCAGAGGTTAGAGATTAGTCAGGGAATATGTATTCCTAATCTCTAATCTCCAACCTCTAATCTCTACCTTATTCCGTTCTCAAACTTTTTACAGGGTTCATCAAAGCAGCTTTTACGGCCTGGAAACTGACGGTAATTATGGCGATGGTTACTGCGACAACTCCTGATAACACAAATATCCACCAGCTGATGTTAATTTTATAAGCAAAACCCTGCAGCCATTTGGTCATCAGCCACCATGCTATTGGCGACGAAACAATGATGGCTACAAAAACAAGTTTTACGAAGTCAACAGATAACAAAGCAGCAATATTGCTTACACTTGCGCCTAATACTTTACGAACGCCAATTTCTTTGATGCGCTGTTTTGCGCTGTAAGATGACAAGCCAAGCAGGCCCAAACAGGCTAATGCAATAGCAATAGCTGCAAAAATATTGAGGATCTTACCAAGGCGTATTTCGGAGCTGTACAATTTATTAAAATCTTCATCCATAAAATGGTATTCGAAAGGCCTATATGGAATTAAAGCCTTCCATTTTGATTCCAAAAAAGCTATAGTTCGGGGGATGTTGTTGCCTTTTAGCTTAACCAGTAATGCCCGTCCTCTTATTTCTGGAAATAATACGAGGGGTTTAATGGGGTTGTGCATCGATTCGAAATTAAAATCTTTTACAACACCACGCACAGTGCCGGGGCGTGAATCATCCATAAACATTTTTTTGCCAATGGCCTCTTCGGGCGTCCAGCCTAATTGTTTGGCAGCCGATTCATTCAAAATAAAATGATACTTCCTTTTGCTGCGGTCGGGATTAGAAACGTCTTTGATATCCTGCTGGCTAAGGTCGGACCCGGCAGTAAGCTGCAGGCCGGTAGTTTTTATAAAATCCTCATCGATAGGATCACCCGTTACTGCTATTTGCTGGTTTTCGGGCATTATAGCCGACCGCATATTATAGCCGCTGCCAATACTTACCGGGGTACTCGAACAGCGGGAAACGCTGAGCACGTTATTATCCGACTTAAATTCCTGTTTAATAACGGTAAGATTATCCATCATTTTCTGGTCCATTGGTAATACAACGACACGGTCGCGGTTATAGCCCAGCTTTTTATTTTGGATATAGCTCAGTTGATTTTGAATAATAAAGGTAGAAACGATCAAAACCACCGAGATAGAAAATTGGAACACGATCAGGAATTTTCGCACCCATTGCCCCGAACCTGTATTTTTAAACGAGCCCTTTAATACTTTTACCGGCTGAAAATTTGAAAGCACGAGCGCCGGGTAGCTTCCGGCCAGCAGGCTTACCAATACAATTAAAAGTATGGCCCCGTCAATTACAGGAAGCGAGAAAAGTGCATTTGCCGCCAATTGCTTTTCGGCCAACTGGTTAAAAAACGGGAGAAGGACAGTTGCAGCAACAATGCTCAACGCGGTGGCTAAGGTGCACAATAAGAAAGATTCGCCTATAAATTGCCAGAAAAGCTGCTTGCTGCCCGCACCGATCACCTTCCTGACCCCAACTTCTTTCGCCCTCTCCATTGATCGCGCTGTATTTAAATTAACATAAGTAAAACAGGCAATTACCATGATCATAAGGGCAACGGCCTCTAAAATATAGATATAAGTGATACTGTTATTCGGTTCAAATCCTTCAAATTCAGAATGAAGATGGACGCTTTCAAACGGTTCTAATTGAAAATCAACAGTGGCGCCCTGCCCAGCCATTTCCTTTTTCATAAAGGGGGTGATCTTTGCCTGCAGGGAGGCGATGGAACTTTTATCCTTCAGCAATAAATAAGTGGTATAATTGGCATCCCAATAAGTCTTTTCTTCCTCGGCGCTAAAGCCTAACGAAGAAAAAGACGCCAGGAAATCAAATTTTATTTGCGAATTGGAAGGGCAATCCTGCATCACGCCGGTAACCTGGTATAGGCCGGTATCAGTTTCAAGCTTTAATGTTTTTCCAACGGGATCTTCATTGGCAAAATATCTTTTTGCGGCTGACTCGGTTAGCACAACCTGGTGAGGAGCGGAGAGGACCTTGTTTTTGTCGCCTTGTAATAATTTAAATGAGAAAATATTGAAAAAGCTGGGATCGGCAAACATAAACGATTTTTCGTCGATCAGTTTGTCTTTATATCGCACTACTTCCTGGTACCGCACCATTTTTACAGCATTTACCACCTCGGGGAATGTTCTTTTAAAAACGGGCGCTACACGCACACTCGTAAAATTCCCTTTTATTAATTCGGTTCCTCCATCAAACTTATAGGCCATGATCACGCGTACAATCCTGTTTCCTTTTTGCTGGAAACCATCGTAGCTCAATTCATGACGGATATATAAGCCGATGAGCAGGCAGGCAGTAAGGCCAATGGTAAGGCCGAAAATGTTGATGAATGATGCGGCCTTATTCTTCCAGAGGTTCCGGAACGCGGTTTTGAAGTAGTTTTTTAGCATGGCAATAGGATTGAATAATTAAACGATCTCACCAAAGTAATTATCGATAAACCTCTATGATAGCGCTAAATAAGTGCCATTTACGTAAACTATTGACTAACAGATATTTACTAACTTAAAATGGTTTTAAATTGTGCGGTTTTGATACATGGGATGTGCGCTATTAAAACAAGGAGAGACACATTTGTGGTCGAAAACGGGAGGTCAGATATTGGTACAAGTTCGAAGATGTTTATCTTTCGGACTTTACTGACTTTCCTACAAAAAAATCTCTAATCTCTAATCTCTAATCACTAAATTTGCCTCCATGAACCACATCATAGCCCCATCAATTTTAGCGGCTGATTTTGCCAATTTGCAGCGTGATATTGAAATGATCAACCGGAGCGAAGCTGATTGGGTGCATGTGGATATTATGGACGGTATTTTTGTGCCGAATATTTCATTTGGTTTCCCGGTGGTAAAAGCAGTAAATAAGCATGCTAAAAAACCGTTGGACGTGCATTTGATGATCGTTGAGCCCGACAGGTACCTGGAAAATTTTAGGGATGCGGGAGCGGCAGGGATGACCGTTCACTATGAAGTGTGCCCGAATTTGCACCGTACCGTTCAGCACATAAAAGAGCTTGGCTGCAGGGCTGGCGTGGCGCTTAACCCTCATACTCCGGTTGCTTTATTGGAAGATATTATTGCCGACCTTGATATGGTATTAATAATGTCTGTTAACCCAGGCTTTGGCGGGCAGCGGTTTATTGAACATACGTACAAAAAGCTGTATGATGTTAAAAAAATGAGCGAGGAACTTAACCCGGGTTTGTTAATCGAAGTGGACGGAGGGGTTGATGAAAAAAATATTGTTAAACTCGCCGAAGCCGGCGCCAATGTTTTTGTTGCCGGGAATTCTGTTTTTTCGGCAGCGGATCCTATGGCGACTATAGCCGATTTGAAAAACTTTGTAAGTGCGGCGCGATCGTGATACAAGCCTTTCAATAAAAGCCCCTGATTTTTTTAATATTTTAAATTATAAGGTGCAATTGTCTGCGAATTGTATCATTTTTCAAAAAGAGCAAATATTCTCGATAATTATTGTCAAATTAATTAACTTCGGCCCGTCTTAATGCAGAATTGTTAATTTGAAATTCTTCAATACACCAATTATACAATTGATATGAAACATAATTTTGGCCCGGGCCCGGGCATTTTACCCCACGAAGTTTTTAAACAGGCTGCGGCGGCAGTGCTTGAATTTGGCGGTACAGGACTTTCGATACTTGAAATTTCGCACCGCTCGCCTGAGTTTGAAGGTGTTTTGGATGAGGCTGTAAAGCTGGTAAAAGAACTGCTTGAAGTGCCCGAAGGTTATTCGGTATTATTTATGCAGGGTGGGGCAAGTACCCAGTTTGCATTGGCGCCTTATAACTTATTACCCGAGGGCGGCAAAGCAACCTACCTTGAAACAGGCGTATGGGCAAATAAGGCAATAAAAGAAGCGAAGTATTTTGGGGAAACAGTGGTTGTTGCCACTTCGAAAGAAAGCAACTTTACTTATATCCCAAAGGATTTTAAGATACCTGCTGACGCTGCCTATTTTCACATCACATCTAACAATACCATTTACGGCACACAATCCCAAAGCTTTCCGAAGTCGCCCGTTCCGATGGTTTGCGATATGTCGTCTGATATATTCAGCCGTAAAATAAATGTTGCTGACTTTGGTTTGATCTATGCCGGCGCGCAGAAAAACATGGGTCCGGCGGGAACTACGTTAGTGATCATTAAGGACGATATTTTAGGCAAATCCGGACGTAAGATACCGTCGATGTTCAATTATCAAACACAAATTGAAGGCGGATCAATGTACAACACGCCGCCGGTTTTTGCGATATATGTGTCCATGCTTACCCTTAATTGGTTAAAATCAAAAGGCGGGGTAGCAGCTATCGAAAAAGAAAATATTTCGAAGGCGAGAGTACTATACGAAGAAATCGACCGCAACCCATTGTTCAAAGGGGTATGCGTACCCGAAGACCGTTCGCATATGAATGTTTGTTTTGTGATGGAAAATCCTGAACTTGAAAAACCATTCCTGAAACTGTGTGATGACAAAGGTATAGTTGGCATTAAAGGCCACCGGAGCGTTGGCGGTTTCAGGGCTTCTATTTATAACGCATTGCCCATCACCAGCGTTTACGTGCTGATTGACGCCATGCAGGAATTTGCAGAAAAAAACGAATTGGTTCATTAGTTTATTGGTTCATTAGTTCATTTGTATATGTCGGATAAAGGTGCAATTGAATTAATGAAGCAGACCAATGAACTAATGAACAAGTGAACCAATGAACGAAAAACATGATAAAGATATTAGCTAACGACGGAATTGACCCGGCAGGTAAAGCACTTTTAGAAGAGGCCGGTTTTCAAATTGATACTACAAACATACCACAGGATGAATTGCCTGTTAAATTACAGGGCTACGATGGCATTACTGTGCGCAGCGCTACCAAAGTGCGCAAGGCCCTGATCGACGCCTGTCCAAACCTTAAATTGATAGGCCGCGGTGGCGTTGGTGTTGACAATATTGACGTAGAGTATGCCAAAGAAAAAGGCATTGGCGTTTACAATACACCTGCCTCCTCGTCATTATCCGTTGCTGAACTGGTATTTGGCCACTTATTTACGGGCGTTCGTTTTTTGCAGGACAGCAATCGTAAAATGCCCGTTGAAGGCGCCACCAAATTTAATGACCTTAAAAAATCCTATGCCAAAGGCAGCGAGCTGCGTGGAAAAACGCTTGGCATTTTAGGCTTTGGCCGCATTGGCCGCGAAGTAGCTAAAATCGCCATTGGCGTTGGCATGGATGTTTTGGCTTATGACCTTTACCCGTTTAATCCAGAAGTAGAGTTGGTTTTAGGCGGGGGTACAACGGTTAAAGTAACCGTTAAAACTGTTACCCAGGAAGAGATCATCAAAGAAGCTGATTTTATTACTATTCATACCCCGTTTGTCGACAAGCCGATCATAGGGTCAAGCGAGTTTGAGAAAATGAAAAAGGGCGCCGGCGTCGTTAACTGCTCACGTGGCGGACTGATTGATGAAGAAGCTTTGATCACTGCTTTGGATAGTGGCAAAATTTCATTCGCTGCGCTGGATGTTTATGATAATGAGCCATCGCCAAGGGTTGATATACTTACGCATCCAAAAATCTCGTTAACACCGCATATCGGTGCATCAACCAACGAAGCCCAGGAGAGAATAGGGTTGGAGCTGGCTAATTTGATTATCGGGCACTTTAAGAAATAAACAGGCACACTAATTTTCACAAATTTTTTTCGAATTACACGAATTGATTCGTGAAAATTAGTGTTAATTCAATTCGTATTTTACCCCTTTTTCCGGTATAGTTACCGGATACCCTTCCTCCGTCAAAGCATCGGCGAAAGCCTGCATACTATCCGTTTCGCCGTGTACCAGGAAAACGTTTTTCAGCTTTGTTTTGTCAAGCTCTTTAACCGTATTTAAAAGGTCGGTATGGTCGCCGTGGGCGCTCAGGACATCGGTTTGTTTGATGGTGGCATAAACAGACAGGTCCCTGTCTTTGATGTGGACAATGGGATCGCCGCGCAGTAAACGGTGGCCCAGGGTGCCTTTGGCGCAATAGCCTATGAATAATATCGTGCAATAATAATTCTGGATATTATAGAACAGGTGGTCCTGTATACGGCCGCCATCCAGCATGCCGGCGGATGAAATGATGATGCAGGGCTCAAAGTAATTGGATACCTGCCGGCTGTCTTTCAGGGTTTCAACGTACGTAAGGTTATCAAACTCAAATTCATCACCCTGGCGGTTATAAAAATCCTGCGCTTCCTTGTTTACCAGGCTATGGAATTTACGGAAGACTTCGGTCGAACGGGATGCCAGCGGGCTATCTACAAATACCTTAACCGGCGGCAATAAACCGCTGCTGAATATCTTATTAAGCGAATATACCAGCGACTGCGTGCGCCCGATGCTGAAGGCAGGGATGATGAGCCGGCCCTGCTCTTTTATACAGGCCTTTTCGATGGTTTCGACCAGTGTTTGCTCAACAGATTTGTCGTTGGTGTGGTAGCGCCCGCCGTAGGTCGATTCGCAAACCAGGTAATCAACGGGTGGTAATGCTTGAGGGTCATCCAGCACCGGGTAGTTTTTACGGCCAAGATCCCCGGTGAAGGCGATGGATTTTTCGATGCCGTTATCATTTATCTTTAGTACCGCGGCGGCTGCGCCCAATAAATGCCCTACAGGGATAAATGTTAATTCAATATCCCCGCTTATGCGGAACGGCCTGTTAAAACCAATAGTTACAAAACGCTCCACGGTATCCATCACATGCTTCTGCAGGTAAAGCGGTTGCGCGCCGGTATTAAATTTACCACGGCGGTTTTTACGGCCGCTTTGTGCCTTGCGCATAAAAATGCTTACAGAATCAAGCAGTAATAACTCGCTCAGGTCGGCTGTGGGAGGGGTGCAGAGTATTTGGCCGTCGAACCCTAAACGAACGAGTGTAGGCAAGTTTCCGGAATGGTCGATGTGCGCGTGTGTTAATATCACCACATCAATTTCAGCAGGATCAAATGGAAAATTTTCGTTCGACTGAACATTGCGGTCCTTCTCGTAATCCAACCCGCAATCCACTAATATTTTATATTGGCCAACCTCCAGCAAATGCATGCTCCCGGTAACCTGCCGGGCCGCCCCGTGTATGGTTAATTTCATCTTTTTAGTTCATTGGTTCATTAGTTCATTAGTTCATTGGTAATGTTGCGCAGCAATATTTAAAATAATAAACTTGCCACCAATGAACCAGTGAACCAATGAACTATTAAACCAACCGCAAACTTATTATTTATTGTCGTAAACTTTGTGCGGAAACGCCATTTTGGGGTAAGTTTTTGTGGACAACTAAGCAATAAATTGGAAAAAATTAACATATTTTTGAAATCACAACATCTGCTATGATAAATAAGGTAAGCTACAATATTAATACTACCGACGGGCTGCGCCATCTGACCATTACACCTGTGAATACGCATTTACCAACCGGCGATTATTTCTCAACCGGCGTTTATAAACTAAGCGAGGGTGTTGTGGGTATGGGTGACATAACTTTTGATGAGGATATGATCGAATGGGATTACGATGGTATTGGCGAACTTACCTACGAAGAAGCTGAAGAAGTAGCCGAGTTCATAAAAAATTATAAAGACCCGGAAGGGGCTGACCCGAATCTGCTCCGTTGAACGCTAATGTAGAGACGCAATACTTTGCGTCTCTGAACGTGGTCATATCAGAGACACAAAGTATTGTGTCTCTACATGAAGAAAAATATTATATAAATAGGATTTGTGATTAATTTTATTGCAGTCTTTACCAACCAATATGTCTAAAAAATTCACCCTTCTAACTTTACTCGTTTTCGGATGCGCCGCGGCTTCTGCCCAAAATACGGCGACTGTTTTATTTGATGACAGCTGGCATTTTTTCAGAGGAGGGGCGCAGGGGGCCGAGCGGGCAAATTTTGATGATTCCAAATGGCGGAAGGTTGACCTGCCGCATGACTGGAGCATCGAGGACCTTCCCGGCACTGCATCGCCATTCAGTAAAGCTGCTGTAAGCCAGGTTGGGGGAGGCTTTACAACCGGCGGAACCGGCTGGTACCGAAAAATATTTACCGTTCCGGCCAACCAAAAGGACAAGCGGGTGATTATCCAGTTTGATGGGGTGTATATGAATCCTACTGTTTTTATCAACGGCGTCAATCTCGGCCAGCATCCTTATGGGTACACCAGCTTTTGGTATGACGTCACCGGTAAGGTTAAATTCGGCGCGAAGAATATTATCGCGGTTGAAGTAAAAAATGAGGGGCAGAACAGCCGCTGGTATTCGGGTTCGGGCATATACCGGCATGTGTGGTTAAAGATGGCCGACCCAGTGCATATCGCGCAGTGGGGCACATCAGTGAGCACCACTGATGTCAGTGCGTCGTCCGCAAAGGTCATCATCAAAACAAAGGTTTTAAATGAAAGTAATAAGGATGTAACGGTGAAATATATTACCCACATCTTAAATAGAGCCGGTAAAGAATTGATCGTAAATTTAAAAGAGGAAAAAATTAAGTCGGGGGGTTCATATGATTTTGATCATAGTGCGGTTGTCGATAACCCTGTACTGTGGTCGTGCGAGACGCCGGAATTAAACACACTGGTAACTGAGATTTATTATAACGGGAATTTAGCCGAGCGTGAAAGAACAGATTTCGGTATCCGTAAAATATCTTTTGATGCCGAAAACGGCTTCCAGTTAAACGGCAAAACGGTTAAACTGAAAGGCGGCTGTTTTCATAATGATAACGGTCCGCTTGGTTCAAAGGCTTATGAC
>Ga0206978_1228_pt1 | contig 10309 bp, 8 predicted proteins | sample Alteio_BWMinCont_21_FD_153477 | JGI IMG/M metagenome (GOLD analysis project Ga0206978, IMG submission 153477) | Enriched cells from forest soil in Barre Woods Harvard Forest LTER site, Petersham, Massachusetts, United States -... | ecosystem: Environmental > Terrestrial > Soil > Temperate forest >...
CTGTACGCAAGAGGTTGTGATATAACCGACACCAGTCGCGCAGGATTTGACGATGCTTACAAAACCGCGATGCAGGCCGATGTGGTAATAATGGCCATGGGCGAAAGGCCCGATATGACCGGGGAAGCCAAAAGCCGTTCAAATATTCATTTGCCGGGTGTGCAGGAAGACCTGATAAAAGCCATAAGCGCTACGGGCAAACCTTTGGTCGTGCTGCTGATGTCGGGTAGGCCGATGGTATTTAACTGGACCGCCGACCATGTGCCTGCCATTTTATATACCTGGTGGCTGGGTAACCAGGCTGGTAATGCCATGGCCGATGTATTGTACGGCAAATACAATCCCGGCGCTAAATTGCCCATTACATTCCCGCGTACCGAGGGGCAAATACCTATCTATTACAACCACTTTAACACCGGCAGGCCTGCCCATGCGGATAACGATGTAAATTATACCTCGGCTTATATCGACCTGCCCAACAGCCCCAAATATGCTTTCGGGCATGGTTTAAGCTATACCACCTTTGGCTATAGCAACCTTAAATTCAATAAAAAATCTATGCTGAAAAGCGAAAGTATCACCGTTTCATTCGACCTGCAAAATACAGGCAAATACGCCGGCGAAGAAGTGGCCCAGTTTTACCTGCGCCAAATGGTTTCGCAGCCGGTAAGGCCAATAAAGGAGCTGAAAGGCTTTCAAAAAGTAATGTTGCAGCCCGGTGAAATAAAAACCGTCACGTTTACCATTGATAAAGAAAAGCTGGCATTTTATAACGACCAACTGGAACGTATCACCCAGCCCGGCGAGTTCAGTCTGATGGTCGGGAGCGCATCGGATGATATAAGATTGCAGGCAAATTTTGAATTACTATAGCCACTGACCCTATGACTCAATTGATTTATAAGAATTACGACGAAATGAGCCGGGCGGCAGCCGACCTGATCATTAAACAGGTAAAGGGCAAGCCCAATTCCCTAATATGCTTTCCTTCCGGCGATTCGCCGACCGGCGTATTTAAATATTTGATAGCCGATGCACAAGCAGGCAAAGTTGACTTCAGTCAATGCTATTTCGTGGGGCTGGATGAATGGGTTGGTATGGGTAAGGATGATGACGGCAGCTGCACCAACTTTTTGTATGAACATTTTTTTACCCCGATGCGGATCAAACCGGATAAGGTGAAATTTTTTGATGCCAAAGCCGCCGACCTTGATGCCGAGTGTAAAGAGATGGATGATTTTATCAAACTGCATGGCCCGCTGGATATCATGTTGGTGGGCATAGGCATGAACGGCCATATTGGTTTAAACGAACCCGGCACCGATTTTAACCTGTACGCCCATCACGCCCCGCTGGCGCCAACTACCAAAACCGTAGGACAAAAATACTTTAAGCAGCAAACCACACTTACCGAAGGCATAACCCTGGGCCTTAAACATCTGCAGGAAGCAAAAATACCCATGCTGATCGCTGCCGGCAGTAAAAAAGCGGATATTATTGCCAAAGCATTAAAAGGCGAAGTAACCAACCAGTTACCGGCATCCATATTTCAAACCCTGCCTTCGGCTTATGTTATTTTGGATGAGGGCGCGGCGGAGGGGATTTAGGCGGAGGGCTAATATTGCGTGTTCGTCCGTTCTTTGGCAGGATAGCATCTGACAGATGCATACGGTTTTGCGTACGCGCGAAAGCAAACAAAAATTGCTCAACCGTATAAAAGCGAAAGCCCACCTGTATGTCTTTCGACAGGGACAAGTGGGAATAACAGGGCAAATGTAAGATTTATTTTTATGATGCCTCGCAACCGCTTGACTATAAGCATCGGTTTTTTGGTGTCCATTTGTTTTGCGACAGAGCAGTGTTGGATAGGACAGGTATTGATTAGTTATATTTAAGCCTTGCCAGCACTTCCGTTTATCTTGCTCGTTACATTATTATTTCTGGTAAATATGGATGAATTTCTAAACCATGCCCATCGCAAATACAGAAAATTCCCTGTTTGTACCTTGTGCCAGCTATGTCTTGATATTCTAAGGCAAAAGAAATAAAACCCGACAAACTCGAGTTTGAATCAATCAAAAAATGATACCATAAAGGCTTGTCACCCTTAATCAAATGGTTCCGTGTATCTGAAAAACTTATGGGTATAAATATTTGTCGGGACTGTTCATTTTTAGAAACAATTTTCGAAATTTCTAATGCAATGCTATTTGTTTCATTTATTACTTCTATGGTCAATATCTTTTTATTCTCTTCCCCTGGTTTCATTATATCAGTAGACCCGGAATATTTTAAAATTGGTTTTATACTTTCCTTAAATCTTAAACTTTCGATTTTAAACAATTCATTTTGCGTACGCTGTACGTCTTGTTGAGATTTTAATGTTTTAAATAAATATAAGGCAGTCAAACTTGTTACACTGACCATAACCCAATCAGAAACAGTGCCCCAAACATCAGATGGGAAGGGGAATTTAAATAAGTCCATGATGCAATTTATTCTTTTATGTAATAATATTTGCAGATGATTTTATATATTTATTTAAGTGAACTAAATACCCTTGATTAATGCCTTATCAATTGGAAAAAATATCAGACTTTTTTAAAGATTTAAAAGAGCGACTCTCAAACCCACTAATATTATCCTTTTTAATAGCATGGTTAGTGGCTAATTGGCGCATTGTAGTTGGTCTTGTATTCTATAAAATTCAAGACTTACGTCTTGACGGTTATAAATCCTATTTCGATTTAATTGATAAAAATATCAGTCTATATAACAATTTGTTGTTGCCTTTGTCAATTGCTTTTTTCTATACTTTTATTTTTCCTTTTATAAGGAATATAATACAAGCTTTTAGCGCGTGGATTAGGCGCTGGGGAGTTGATTGGACGCTTAAAATTTCAAAAAATGGGAATATCAGCGTCGCTAAGTACATTGAATTAAGGACGAGATACCATGAGTTAACAAAAACATTAACGGAAGTAATTAGTATCGATAGCGCTACCAAGCAAGAAAATAGTGCTTTAAATCATCAGCTGATGATGATCACAAATGAAAAAAAAGAAGCTGAAGAAAAACTCAATAAATATACCAAGCATAATTCACTTGGTACTATCGGCGGTCAATGGAGATATAAGGTTTTTGATGAGGGTGATGTTGCCCAAGATTTCATTATAGGAGATAAAATAGAAATAAACAATCAAAGCCTTGATATTTGGGAAAATAATAAAGTGATTGAGACATATGCTATAATACACTACCTAAGTAATTTGAATACCCTGGTACTAATAATGGCGTCTAAACCTGGTTCTATAGAATGGGATACATGGCGATTTTTTATAGAAGAGAATTTCAATAGTCTAAAAGGTCGGGACAACAAGGGGCGTATAATACGAATGGAGAGGTTTGCAATAAATAGCAGTTTTTAAATGAAGAAAATCTCGTTTTTGGCGAGTATGCGATGAAAACCGACGCGCTGGCCAAAAGCGTAGGTTCAACGTGTCTTAAATCAACCGACGCTCACTTCAACCCCATAGTTGAGTGGCTTTTCAACGACTCCAACCAACGCAACATTAACAACTATTCCCACTTATCCAACCCAATCAGCCACTAAGCCAATCAACCAATTTTACTAACTTTACCGCTACCAATTATACCCAATGTCAACATCAATTAATTATAACTACGATGCCATTGTTATCGGCTCGGGCATCAGCGGCGGATGGGCCACGAAGGAACTTTGCGAACAAGGCTTAAAAACCCTTGTGCTGGAGCGCGGCCGTAATATTGAGCATAATAAGGACTACCCTACCGCTACCATGGACCCCTGGCAGTTTAAGCACCGCGGGCAAATGACGAAGGAGTTTTTAAAAGAAAACCCGCTGATCAGCAAGGCCGCCGGTTTTGGCGAAGATTGCGCACACTTTTTTGTAAAGGATAAGGACCACCCCTATATACAGGAAAAACCATTCGATTGGATACGCGGGTACCAGGTTGGCGGCAAATCGCTTACCTGGGGCCGGGCCTGCCAGCGCTGGAGCGAGTTTGAGTTTACTAATCCCGCCCGGTTTGGTTATGGCATTGAATGGCCCATTGGTTATGCAGATGTTGCGCCCTGGTATTCGCACGTGGAGAAATTTATCGGCGTATGCGGCAACAGGGATGGCATTGAAGCTATGCCTGATGGCGAGTTCCTGCCGCCTTTTGAGATGAATTGCGTGCAGTCGCTTCTCAGTCAAAAAATAAAAGAGAATTATCCCGACCGTCACCTTGTGCATGCCCGCTGGGCGCATCTCACCAAACCCAACCAAATACACCTCGACCAGGGGCGCTCGGCGTGCCAGGCGCGTAATGAGTGTATGCGCGGCTGCCCTTTCGGCGGCTACTTCAGCTCAGTAAGCTCCACATTGCCCTGGGCAAAAAAAATGGGTAACTTAACGGTAAGGCCATTTTCAGTAGTGCATTCCATTATTTATGATGAAAAGCTGGGCAAAGCGACAGGTGTAAGGGTAATTGATACCAATACCAAAGAGGTGACGGATTATACTGCCCGCATCATTTTTTTAAACGCCTCGGCATTGAACAGTAACCTGGTACTGCTCAACTCCACATCAAACCGCTTCCCCAATGGTTTGGGCAACGATAACGGCCTGCTGGGCAAATATGTAGCTTTTCAGAACTACCGGGCTTCGATAACCGCTACGGTGGATGGATTTTTAGATAAATACTATTTCGGCCGTAACCCAACCGAGCTCATCTTAGCCAATTACCGCAACCTGCATAAACACGAAACTGATTATTTTGGCGGCTTTACCACTTTTATGGGGGCATTCCGCCCTAATCATCCTGGTGAAACCGGCACCGAAATAGGCGGCGCTTATAAAGATGCCCTAACCGAACCCGGAGGCTGGCATCTGTACATGTACATGCAGGGCGAAACAGTCCCAAAAGCAACAAACCACGTGCGACTGAGCAAAGATCAGAAAGATCAGTGGGGTATCCCCTTGCTCATCACATCCGTTGAGTACGATGATAACGATGAGCGCATGATACAGGATTTTTTAAAGCAAAGTCGCGAAATGCTGGAGAAAGCAGGCTGCAAAAACATCGAAACCAATGAAAATAAACAAGCCCCCGGTCTTGATATTCACGAAATGGGCGGCTGCCGCATGGGCAAGGACCCCGCAACATCCCTGCTTAATCAATGGAACCAATTACATCATTGTAAAAATGTATTTGTTACTGACGGCGCTTGTATGACAACTACCGGCAACCAAAGCCCGTCAATACTGTATATGGCGCTCACAGCACGCGCGGCTACTTATGCAGTTGGGGAAATGAAGAGTGGGAGGCTTTAGAGCTGATCATTGGTCATTGGGTCACTAAGTCATTGGAGGGTGTACTGGTTAAAGGGCAAACTTTAAAGGAAAGTATTTATTTTAAAGGTAATTTCTTCGTAAATAAATCAGAATTTAATCCTTCCCTAACAATTTTTCATTAAACTTGTTACGTTTATGCTATCTAACTAAAACGTGGGGCTGATGCCCGCGATCCCCAAAAGGAGGCATCAAATTAATGAAAAACAAAGAACTTCTCAGCACAGTAAATGCGTTATTAGCCGGTGATAAGGGATTGCTGGCCATGGATGAAAGCACTTCAACAATTAACAAGCGCTTTGAAGAAATTGGCATCCCGCAAACTGTAGAATACCACCGTGCCTACCGCGAATTAATTGTGACCACACCCGGCCTGGGCAAGTGCATAAGCGGCGCCATTTTGTATGATGAAACCATTTACCAGGCTACAAAGGATGGGGTTTTGTTTGTTGACAAACTAAAGCAGGCTGGTATTGTACCAGGTATAAAAGTTGACGAAGGCACCACCGATCTCGCCGGTTTCCCGGGCGAAAAGATTACGGTGGGTTTGGATGGCTTACCACAACGCTTAGCTAAATATTACCAGTTAGGCGCACGCTTTGCTAAGTGGCGCGCTGTTATATCTATAAATGCGGTTATGCCTTCCAGGGGTTGCATAGAGGCCAATATGCACGCACTGGCACGTTATGCGGCCATGTGCCAGAAAGCGGGCATTGTGCCAATTGTTGAACCCGAGGTTTTAATGGACGGTTCGCATAGCATTAAAAAATGCTTTGACGTGACCCAAAAAGTGCATCTTGTGCTTTTCGACCAGTTGTTTGCACAAAATGTAAACCTGCATGCCATAATTTTAAAACCAAATATGATATTGCCGGGATTAAGCTGCCCCAGGCAGGCGGATATTGATACGGTTGCCGAAGCTACGGTAACCTGCCTGCTTCAATCAGTGCCCGCTGCTGTGCCTGGTGTTGCATTTTTATCGGGTGGCCAATCTCCCGAACTGGCAACCGCTCACTTAAACGCTATGCACGTTAAATACATGGGTAAATTGCCCTGGGCGCTTACTTTTTCTTTTGCCCGGGCCATACAGCAACCCGCCATGGAGCTTTGGAAGGGCAAGGATGAAAATGTAAAAGCCGCACAGCAAATGCTCTACCACAGGGCCAGTTTGGATAACGCAGCAAGGCGGGGCCAATACACGCCGGATATGGAAAAGAAGTTTGATTAGTTGATAGTTCATAGTTGATGGTTCATAGTTCATTGTAGCTGCACCGGTTATAATTATTCGCGTTCCTCTGATTTCCGACCTCTGACTTCCGACTTCTATTTTTTTTGACACTTTTTTAATAAACTTTCTACCCTTGCTTTGTGTTGTTATTAACAATCATGGAGCAAATACAACTTTACCCGCTAAAATTTGAACCGATATACCAGTACCGTATCTGGGGTGGCAGGAGGCTGGGCAGTTTATTATCAAAACCCCTGCCTGCTCATGACCCGGTTGGTGAGGCATGGATATTGAGCGACCGTGACGACCATCCCAGCAAAGTAATTAACGGGAAGCTGAAGGGGCAAACCATCAGCGAGTTATTTAAAAATTCCTACGAACAGTTAATGGGGAAACATCAGGAAACGTTTGAGCAATTCCCGTTGTTGCTTAAGTTTTTGGATTGTAAGGAAGTGCTTTCGGTACAGGTGCATCCTTCGGACCAGCAAAAAAAGTACATACCCAAAGGCGATACCGGCAAAACCGAAGCCTGGGTGGTTTTAGAAACCGGTAAGGAAAGCATCATTTACGCCGGTTTAAAACCCGGAACGACCGAAGAAAAAATAAGGGGATCACTGGAAAAGCATACAGTAGCCGATGACCTTGCCCACTTTAAACCAAAATTGGGTGATGGCGTATTGATAAAAGCTGGAACCGTGCACACTCTTGGCGACGTGGTGATATTTGAGGTACAGGAAAACAGTGATGTTACCTTCAGGCTGTATGACTGGGACCGGGTAGATAAAAAAACAGGCAAACCCCGCGACCTGCAGGTTGAAGAAGCCATTGCATGTATAGATTTTGCCCAAACTGAAATTGGTCCTGTTAAACCAGTTACAGAAGATGATGGACCGGAACTTCGTGAAAGGATATTTGATAATGAACATTTTAAACTTTGGCGGCTTACCGGATCATCGCCATTTATGGTGGGGAAAGAAGCCACGCCGCGGGTTTTGGTATGTATTGAAGGCAAAGGTGAACTTGAAAGCAATAATGACCTTTATTCACTTAAGAAAGGCGAAGTAATGCTTATCCCGGCAGTTAACGGCGTCTGCCCTTTTGTGCCGAAAGGTGAAGTGGTTTTGCTGGAAATTGCTTTGCCGGGAGAATAAAGTCATTGGTTGATTGGTTAGCAACTTTGATAACTGTCCGGGACTGTCCGACAGATGGCGCTCCTCCAAACGGGCGGACACCCTTACGGATGCCCTAATGACTAATGACCAGTGACCAATGACAAAAAGAAATGAAGAAATTAATAGTATTTGATCTTGACGGTACCCTTGCAGAAAGTAAGGCTGCCATTGATAAGGAAATGGCTACCCGGCTGGCTGCACTTTTAACGGTTGCTAAGGTAGCTGTTATTTCAGGTGGTGACTGGCCGCAATTTGAGAAACAGGTATTGTCGCATCTGCCGAAAGGGAAAAAACTTCAAAACCTTTCAATCCTGCCTACTTGCGGGACAAAGTTTTATCAATATAAATTAGGATGGAAACAATTGTATGCTGAAAATTTTACTGCAGCAGAAAAAGAGAAGATCATATCATCAATCACGGAAGCAGTTGAAACTTCGGGTTTCAAAGCCAAAAAAACATGGGGTGAAACTATTGAAGACCGGGGCAGCCAGGTCACTTACTCGGGCTTAGGACAAGAGGCGCCCCTGGATGAAAAGAAAAAATGGGATCCTGATTTTGCTAAACGCGATAAAATAAAGAAGCGGCTGGATAAAATGATTCCCGAATTTGCAGTGAACCTGGGCGGCGCTACTTCTGTGGATGTAACCAAACATGGTATCGACAAAAAATATGGTATCCATAAACTGCGGGATGTTTTGGATATAAAGATCAGTGAAATGATATTCATAGGCGATGCCATATTTCCGGGTGGTAATGATTACCCTGCCAGACAAGCCGGGGCTTTTTCCGTCCGGGTAAGCAACCCCGACGAAACAAAACGCGTTATTGAAGGTATTATAGGTTGCCTGGATAACGGGCATTTTGGAAAGGGTTTTTGATGGAACAGCTGTTATACAAACAACAAATATGATCGAAGTAAAGAAGGAGGGTGTTCTCCTTAGAAAAACCGAATTGGAATTTGAAAACGAGGGGGTGTTAAACCCGGCCGTGATAAAAGAAGGGAATTTGATACACCTTTTTTACAGGGCCGTGCGCAAAGGCAACTTTTCGAGCATTGGCTATTGTAAGCTGGACAACCCTTTATCTATAATACAGTGCAATGATAAGCCATTATTATCTCCTGAATATGAATATGAATCACACGGGATGGAAGATCCCCGAATAGTAAAGATCGATGGTTTATATTACATGACGTATATTGCATTTGATGGAGACAATGCACTTGGCGCCCTGGCAACTTCAACAGACCTAAAACATTTTGAAAGGCGCGGAATAATAGTGCCTAAAATAACATTTACGGAGTTTAGTTTATTGACGCAAAATAATCCTCCGTTGAATAAAAAATATCTTGCCAATAACCCTGGTGCAAATATCCTGGCTAATAAGGATTTTGTATTTTTTCCGAGGAGGATAAATGGCAAATTGATCTTTCTGCACCGGATAAAACCGGATATACAAATAGCAGCGGTAGACGAGCTTTCGACACTTGATGAACGTTTCTGGAAAGAATATTTTACACACCTGGAAGATCATATTTTTTTGTGTTCGAAATACCCCCATGAAATTGAGTATGTCGGTGCCGGTTGCCCGCCTCTCGAAACAAAACAAGGCTGGCTCATTATTTATCATGGTGTTAAGACCACGGAAAAACGTTACGAATATTCTTGCTGCGCGGCATTAATGGAGCTGGATGATCCGCGCAAAGAGATTGCCAGGCTGCCTTACCCGCTTTTTAAGCCCCAACTGGACTATGAACTAACTGGCGATGTCGATGATGTATGCTTCCCGACAGGCACCGCAATTTACGGCGACACACTATACCTCTATTACGGGGCCGCAGACGATATAATCGCTGTTGCATCGGTGAGTTTATCGGGCTTGATAAATGAATTGCTGCAGCATAAAGATTAGACGTGCGGATGTGCAATAAGTAAATGTGCAGGATAGAAGTCACGTTATCTGCACATTTACTTATCCAAGTCTTAATTCACTGTTATTGTACCGCTTTGCTCAATATCTCTTGATGAAGTGCCGGCAAGCAGTTTATACTTCCCGGGTTCCACTACCCATTTGCTGGTTTTAACATCGTAATAAGCCAGCTCCTTAACAGGGATGTTTAGGGTAACGTTAACGGTTTCGCCTGGTGCGATTTTTACTTTTTTAAACGCTTTTAACTCCTTATCAGCACGTTCAACTGCCGAACCCGATTTGCTTACGTAAAGCTGAACGGTTTCTTTGCCGGCATACTTGCCTGTATTTTTTATTTTAACAGAAGCGGTTATATTTTCCGAAGGCTCATAGCTTTTTTTATTGGTGAAAAAGCCGGAATATTTATAATCAGTGTATGACAGGCCGTAACCGAAGCAATAAAGCGGCTCGATCTTTTTGGTATCAAACCAGCGGTAGCCAACAAGTATCCCTTCTTTATAATCAACTTTCAAATTTTCCCCGGGATAGGCATTTAATGCATGAGCCGGGGAATCTTTAAGATCAGCAGGAAAGGTGAAAGGCAGTTTACCGGATGGATTTATTTT
>Ga0206978_1229_pt1 | contig 10300 bp, 15 predicted proteins | sample Alteio_BWMinCont_21_FD_153477 | JGI IMG/M metagenome (GOLD analysis project Ga0206978, IMG submission 153477) | Enriched cells from forest soil in Barre Woods Harvard Forest LTER site, Petersham, Massachusetts, United States -... | ecosystem: Environmental > Terrestrial > Soil > Temperate forest >...
TTTTTTCTGCGTGGCGGATGGCGCGGAGGAAGTCCGAGCTGACTTGCTTGCGCGCGGCGTTGATTTCGCGTTGAGAGACCCAGACACTGCCGCGGTCGAGGTCGACTCCATCGAGTTTCTTCGCCCACGCCGAGAGCGCCGCATCGCCGCGTTTACGAACGTCAGCGATGATGTTTGCGGCAATGCGCTCGGCTTCCCGGTCGCGCTCGTGACGCGCACGAAGGAGTTTTCTTTCAACGGCGGACGTGAGCTTCAATATTCGCATCAGAGTACGATCTTGTTCAGCGGGTATTCGACGATGCCCTGGGCCTTCGCGGCCTTCAGCTTGGGCAAAATCTGTCGCACCACAGCTTCTTCGACAATAGTGTTGATCGCGACCCAATCAGGATCGCTGAGAGCGGAGATCGTAGGCTTCTTGAGAGCTGGCAAAACCGCGAGAACGGCGGCGAGATCATCGCGGTGAACGTTCAGGAGCAGGCCGACTTTGCTGGCCGCTGCGATTGCGCCTTGCAACATGAGTATCAGGTTTTCCGCTTTCTCAAGCTTCCATGGTTCCGCAGCGGCCGAACGATTCATGATGAAAACGGTAGCGGATTCGAGGACCGTGTCTACGATGCGAAGCCGATTCGCTCGCAACGAAGATCCCGTTTCAGTGACCTCGACGATCGCGTCGGCAAGCTGAGGGACTTTGACTTCGGTGGCGCCCCAGGAAAACTCAACGCGCGCCTTCACGCGGTGCCTCGCCAAGTATTTCTCTGTGATTTGGACGACCTCGGTAGCGATGGTTTTGCCTTCGAGATCGCGGACATTGCGCATCGTCGAGTCTTCAGGAACGGCGAGGACCCAGCGGACGCGAGCGAGGCGCTGCTTGGCGTATACGAGTTCGGAAAGTTCGTCCACAGCCGCGCCGGTTTCGACGACCCAGTCGTGCCCGGTGATTCCCGCGTCGAGCGCCCCGGTTTCGACGTAGCGCGCCATTTCCTGAGCGCGGACCATGAGGCACTCGATTTCAGGATCGTCGATGGTGGGAACGTAACTGCGCGAACTGAGCGTGATCTTCCAGCCGGCGCGAGCAAAAAGCTCGAGCGTCGCGTCCTGCAAGCTGCCTTTGGGGATGCCTAGTTTCAGACAGCTCATGTTTTTTTCTCCTGCTTCTGCTGGCCGTAAACAGTTTCCGGCGCAAAGGTGCGCTCTTCGGTGATATTCGCCGTGCCATCAGCCTCCAGCTTGCGGAAAAAGCAACTGCGAAAACCTTCGTGGCACACGCCGGGTCCAACTGCTTCGACGCGGACGAGCAGAGCATCGGCGTCGCAATCGACGCGGAGTTCGCGGACTCTGAGAACGTGTCCGCTCGACTCACCCTTTTTCCAGAGCTTGTTGCGCGAGCGGCTGAAAAAGACGACTTCGCCGGAGCGTTGAGTTTCAGCCAACGAGACGGAGTTCATAAAGCCAAGCATTAAGACCTCGCCGGATAGGTGGTCCTGAATAATGGCGGGAACTAGCCCGCCTGCTTTGTCGAAGTCGATGTTCACGGATTCCACGTGCTTACCTCCCAAAACTAACCGCCGAAAAACAAAAAACCCGCTGGGGCTTACTGCGCCAGCGGGCCGATGAGTGCTTTGTGTTGCGAAACTCTATGCACACCTCATCGGGCGCGGCGTACGGCCGTGATGATGGTGGTGGCGATGCGCCCGAGAGTTCATTCTTAGAAAATAAAGAAAATCGTGTTCGGTGTCAACAACGGCTTTTTTCTTGTGGATGGCGGAATTCTCGAAGTGGTTAGAGTGAGCCTGAAGGTGCGCAGACGCTTCAGTTCCGGCTGGCCGAGCGTGAAGCTCCTCCAGCGTTAAAGTTCATGCTCAACTGCAGATGAACGGCAACGCCGGTCTTTTCGTTCTCGAGCTTCTCCACGCGAACCACTTGTGCGACATACTCACAGTTCATGGGATCGTGGGGTGAGGAGTAAGGAAAGGTCACGAAAACGCGCATGCCAGGATAATAGGACTTTTGGCGCGTGGTAAAATAGATGCCGGTCTTCGAAACGTTTACGCTGATGGGCAGGTCTTCAAAGTGATCGTCGCGCGGCTCGGAAGGGCGGACGCGGACGGGCCGCGAAATCTTCGCTCTGCGGGCTACGCGCTTTTCGGAGACAGACTTTTGGAGCTTTTCTGGCATTGCGGCTTTCAGGTTAGAATCTGTGTGTTCAGACTCGATCCGCGGCCTGGGCTGCATCGTCTGCCCAGTTCAGCGAATCTGATAGCCTTAGAGAGCAAGGCAAAGGCCAAATAGGCAGAGAGCAAGGAACAATCATGGACGAAAAAATCCGTAAGGACGAGGCCGCTTGGAAGAAGCAACTCACGTCGAATCAATACTATGTGACCCGCCAGAAGGGAACCGAACCGCCGTTTTCGGGGGAATACGAGGACACGGACGCGCCTGGGGTATATAAGTGCGTCTGCTGTGGCCAGCCGTTGTTTCGTTCTGATACCAAATACCACTCGGGCTCCGGGTGGCCGAGCTTCTACGCTCCGGCGAACGAGGAGGCTGTCGAGACCGAGACCGACGCCAGCCACGGCATGGCTCGCACGGAGATAAAGTGCAGCCGCTGCGACGCGCACCTGGGGCATGTCTTCGACGATGGCCCAAATCCGACGGGGTTGCGCTACTGCGTCAACTCCGCATCGTTGGAATTGGACGAAGAGAAAAAAGACTAAAAAGCGCCCCGGCTGGGCCGGAGCGCTTCTCAGATTTTTACGCTCTCAGGAGAAATTCGAAAATTACGCGGCAGGACAGGTGCAGGCCACGAGCTCCGCTACAGGATCGCTTTCGCGGTCCCAAATGCCAAGCAGCATTACTTTCGTTCCCGTAGGATATTTGAAAACGTAATAAATATTTGAACGCCCTTCGACTTCAAAGAAGCCGGGTCGCCGCGGATCTGGCCGCGAAGGAGCACCGGACTGAAGCAGCATGCGCAATTCAGCAATCTGCTCCTGCGAATGATTTCGCAGGTCTTCCACGAGGGGCGGGTGTTTCATAATTGTCATAATCATGTTCAATCTCCGCCACATTCAGCTTATCTTTACCCTCACCAGTTAAGACGAAAAAAGGTGGGAAAAGTTTCATGGGTGGCAACTTCTTTTAAAGAATGTTTCGAGGCGGCTAGGGGCGAAAGTAGAGAAAACCGCGAATTTGCCCGCATTTTGGGGTGAAAACAGGCATTTGAGGGTGGTCCATATTGGCTCTCGGTCGGTTCCATGTTTGGCTCGCTGATCAGTTTGATGCGCGGAGCGAGCACGTGTAACACCGAAATCGGACGGGCTCCGAGATTCCTTCATTGCCTAAATTTCTTGTAATAAATGCAGCGTTACTATCTATAGCGGTACTTGCGCGAGTGGGGCTTCCCTGCGATAGTGGATGCAGTGACCCACCAACCTAATCAGGGATGGCCTCTGTGACCAAAACTCCAACGAAAAAGTCCCCAAAGAAAGAGAAAACTAATTTTGGCAAGGACAAGCGGCGCAAACATCATCACTTTCTGGTGACCGTGTACTACGCCGATGGGGAGAAGTTCGGCCGCGTGTACACCGACAAAGATAAGGCGGATCGCTTCGCCGACCGGCAGAAACGTTCTCCAGTAGTGAAGTCCGCGCGCGTTACGATGGTTTCCTGAAAAGGAAACTTCGAGATTTTGTCGGTGATGAAAGGGAAGCCACGGAAGGCTTGTCGCTGCCGCGTGGGCATGTTATAAAAAGAACTGTCGTTGAGCGGCCTTAGTATAGTGGTAGTACGGAACCTTGCCAAGGTTCAGGTGTCGGTTCGATTCCGATAGGCCGCTCCATTATTTCAACTACTTACAGCGACTGCATCTTCAGCGCGGGACCATGAAGGACCAATTGCTGTTTCTGCCGCTGGATGAATCAATCCAACCAACTTCAGATGTGCTGCCCGTTTAGCCGGGGTGAGAGCCTGCGCGTACACATCCAGCGTCAATCTGCTGCTTGCGTGCCGCATCAGTTCTTGGACCGTCTTCACGTCCTCACCGCCGCCTTTCAGAAGCGTTGCGAACGTTCTGCGGAAGGAATGCCATCCCAGAGCCTTGGTGATGCCTACGCGCTTCGCAGCGGGATGCACGTAGCACTTTAGCGGCGTCTCTGGCCAGTACGGTTGTTTGCCGTCCATATCCGGGCTAGCAAACACCCAGTCACCCATCTGCTGGTACGGTGCCTGTCTGCTCCAATCCTGCAGAGCGTCGAGCAGCGCGCCATCCATAGGCACGGGCTTCTGGGAAGCCTCTGTCTTCATGTCACCGACATGCTGATGAACTACGGCTCTGCTGAGCCGGATTTCACCAGCGGCGAAGTCAACGTCAGACCACTTCAACCCCAAAGCTTCAGATACCCTTAATCCCGTGGCAGCAGTCAGAAAGACCAGCGCACGGGCGGGGTTCTCAAGCTCTGCCAGCAACTTCTTGAGTTCATCCAGCTCCAGTACGTCGGGCAACTTCTCACGCTTCGCACTCTGGCGCACTAGCGTCATAGGATTCGTCGCAATCCACTCGTGGCGGCCGGCATGGGCAAAGATGACGTGCATGGTGTTTCTGATCTTCGCCTTTGTCGCGTTCGCAAGTGGCAGGCGGTGAAGCCAGCCTTCCACTTCCACTGTGCGCACGTCTGAAAGCCTGTATTCGCCCCACTTCGGAAGAACCCAAGTCTTCAGCGACGTCTGGAAGGTTCGTTGTGTTGAGAACGCCTTGCTTGGCAATTCGTTCTCTTCATAGTGCTTGACCAATTGCCTTAAGGTCACGGGCACAGCGGGTTTGACCGCGTTGATCGTGGAGCGAAATATTTCAACGGCACGTTTTGCCGCTGTCTTGGTTGGGAACTGTTCGATGGTACCCACAACCACCTTCCGGTAGACCCTTCCTTCCGTTGCGTTCTCGCGCCAACGGAAAATCCAAACCGCGGGGCCGGCCTTCCGTACTTCGCGTGACAAACTTCCTGACTGATAACGTTGCCGTGTGAATTTCACTGTGTCTTCTCCTGTGTGAAATCCACGCGGTCATCGGGTTGGCAATTTGAATTTATCCGAGTTTGCAGCCATACGTCCAGCTCTGATACACGAAAATACCAGTGGCCGCCAATTTGGTATCCGGGAAGACTTCCAGTCCGCGCGTAGCGCTGTAGGGTCTTAACGTGAATGTTGCCCAGCAATTTCGCCGCTTCGGGACTGCCGATCAAGGTTTCGAAGGCAGGCTTGGATCCTTGTGAGGGTTTGAGTGTGGACGCTTGGGCCGAGCGCTCAGCACGGGCCCTGCCTTCTCCCTCTGTGGCCGCGTGTTGTGACGTGGCATGCTGACGGCTTTTGCTACGTTCCGCGAGCGCGTCGGCTAGAAGGGAATCTTCCGCCACTTCTGAGTTCTCCTCTTCAATACAAATTGCATTCGAGCGAGCATTTTCTGCAAAGCGCGGGGCATGCTGTCTTGGGGACGCTGTGTTCTCGCGCGCACCGAATTGGGTTGAACGGGACTTCATGTTTGTTAGACGGCCTTCGCAAGAACGTCTCCTTTAGCTTTTCCATTGTTGTGGTTGTTTGCGTGTTGGTCTGCCCATCGTCTGAAATCGTCGTCCTTGCGGAACAGCAACTTCAGTGCTTCGGTGATCACGTAGGACGGCGAAGCATCGATGAACTCAGCATAGAGCTCAAGCTGAGTCTTTACCGATTCTTCGACACGCGCTTGGATGGTGACTGCTTTGGGCTGCTTAGGTGGTGACTTCAATATAGCCAATGGGCTTCTCCTTTCGTTTTCATACAAAGTGTCAGACCTCCTGTCTGACAAATTCTCGGGTGTGTGTATGCCACCACGCAAAACGCGGACACGAAGTTTCTGTGAGGGCGGGAGCGACCCCACCGCAACCGTGACGCACCGTGCGCCAAAGGGTGGGGTCGCTCCCGCCCCAGGCGCGGTCTGGGCCGCGCACAATTTCGTTCTTCGGGACGATTCATCTGATTGATTTCCGTAATGCCGTCCTCGATCAAGGGTGAAGTAGCAGGTGAGGTTGTGGTGAAGTAGGGTGGTGAAGTCCCCTTCACCGGAACTTGGGAATTTGACGGCCAGGAGCGAGGCTGCTTCGCCCTTGGCGAAAAAACATGCGCACCGGAATGCAGCAACGGGCGGGAGCGACCCGGACAAAGCTTTTGGGCGGATTGACTGCCAAAAAAGTGGGGTCGCTCCCGCCCGATTTACCCTTTTTTGCGCAGTAACTTTCGCAGAGGTGGTGGTTGGAAAACGCTTCAGAATGAATTCCGTGGGTCGAGCGTTAGGCAAAGGAGTGGCAGTTTTGAAAGTGCAGGGGGTAATTCTTACAGTCTTCACCTTATTCACCCTTCTTCCTACACATGTTTCGTCTAAGAATTCGGCGACACACGCGGCAAAACATCGGAAGGAATCTCCTCGTGGGCTGGAGCGACCACAAGCATCACTTTGGCCACGGAACCGTGTGCAAAAGTGGGGTCGCTCCAGCCCAACACAGGGTTTTGCCCGCGTCCAAATTGATCGTCGCGCCATGCGCAACCTCTTGCTCCTTGGGCACTTGCTCGATCGCCAAGGTGACCGCGAGGGTGACGCATATGGTGATCTTTGTATTTCATGCACACTTCACCTTCCCGCGCTTCTGAAAGTGATGGATTCCCTTCAACATCGTCCACTCCTCTACTAATAAAGAGGCTTTGACAACGGAGAAAGTAAGAAAAAATTCCGCCCTCCCGATCTACAAGAAACTGTAGTGAGTATCTGCATGGCAGAAGTCCACTGAGTCCCCTCTACTTACTAGGGAACATCCAGTCGGGGAAAAGTGAGAAAAAACTTTAACCCGGCGGGGGATTCCCATGCCGGCAGAGAACTACCTTCAACAGCCCCTACTTATATAAGGAACATCCAAACGGGAAAAAGTAAGAAAGAATCTAAATCTCCCGAAAAAGCCCCAGGCTGTCAGAGAAAGTATCCATCACAGCCCCATACCTATTTAAGGAACACTCAGAAGGGAAAAAAGGAGAAAAAATCTTGGTACTAGTACATTTTTCTGGAAGTCCCCCGGAGGAGTGGGCCCACAGAGAGGAGGAGAGAACAGGAGACTAAATCCGGTAGTTCGCATCGTTCCGAGTCTTGAGAACTCCTTGAACGAAGTGTATTGATAACCGTGTCAACGCCAGGGTCCGCCGGGCTTCCACGTCTTCGTGAACGAATGTCCTTCCTGGATGGTGCGGACCGGGAAAGCGAGAAAGTTTCGGATGGCTTCCATCACCGTCTTGAATTCAGTCTTCTCGACGTAGGACTTGTTCCTCGCGCAAAACGCGGTCCATTGCCGTTTCTTGTTCACGTCGTCATAAAACTCGGACGTGAAGGCGACGGGCAGACCTGCCATCGGAAGGTTAGTCCCACGCTTTTGAAAGGTGTTTTGAATCGCATTGGCGAGAGTTTTTCCTTCGAACGCGAATGTTCGAGACAGGATCTCCAGATCGTAGAAATCCTTCATGCGGGTATTGGCGATTCCGAGTTTTACAATTGCTTGGAGTTTTTCGGCAACAACCGTTTCTTTCGGATAGGCCAGCAAACGCGGGCCAGGGAATTCCAGGAGCGTGGGATAACCCATCTCGGAAGGTGCGGGTGTGACGATGTCGCCGAAGCCGATGTCAATCTGAATGGGAATCTTTGCGCGTTCGAGATACGCAACGAAGGTCACCCGTACCCCTTCGTAGTTGGCATCCTCGGATATCCGTTCCGCTTCGACGGTCTCGGCATCGAAGCGCAGGCCGTCCTCGTCGACTTCCAAAACGCAGAGCTCCCGAAAAATATGGGCGAAGCGCTCCGGGGCGTTGTCACCGCGAGCGAGGAAATCAGCGTCCCGTGTCGGGCGATAGCGTTGTTCGGTCCACAGCTCGAAGAGCAGCGCGCCTTTCAGAATGAAATCGTCGCGGTGACGGGAGCGGCTCAGCCGGAAGAGAGTGCGCTCAAGTCCGTACTTGACGAGGATCAGTCCGAAATCCACGTTGCGCTCGCGCGCTAGGTTCGCGAGCTTCTGGCGGACGGAAGCGGGGAGGTTCTTTGAGGCCGGTTTAGTCAACTAGAGTGACTCCAGATACGGACGCATGACGTTGGCGACGCGGCAGACTTTGGCGGCGGCAGCGAGTTCGTCAATCGAGGCTTTCTTCTGCCGGCGACACTCCTTGAGGGCTTCAATGGCGACATCGACGCCAACCTTGCTGCGAAACTTGAAGCAGTCGGCCACCGTCTTTGCCGGGGAAAACACTCGAAGAGTTGCACCGGAAATAGAATATTCTTTCATTCCAAAGTGAAGGGCTGGCCCGGACATGCGCACGATGCGAACGGGGGGAGAGGGAACTTTGGGAGGCCAGGCTTTGTGGCCGATCGCCATCCAGACTTCGTGGGGAGACTGCGTGGTGAAATTGTGAAACCGGAGCGCGGAGAGCAGGCAAACGATTCCCTTAGGGATTTGGTAAGCGGCCTCGATGAGGGAAGTGTTCTCGGTTCCGGAGAAATCCCGAGAGGAATAGAGACCACGGCCGACCTTTTCTAGGTCCCCCCGGCGAGCCAGCCGCGGGAGATACGTTCGGGGAATGCCGAGTTCCCTGGCATCTTTGGCCCTTACGATCTGGCGCTTCGACGCCAGCTTGCGGAGCTTTTCGGCTTTCGAGTTTTGCATAATGCCCCCGGGAACAGTGTACCAAATCCTCGGCAGATGTAAACAAGTGCCTAGAGTATGTAACATAGGATCCCTCTCGCGAATGGCAAGACGGGTGGCTGGCCGGACGACTGTGTCATTCATCTTGTTGCGGTCTGTGAAGTCAAGTAGAGCCCCAGTTGAAAGGCGAGTCTCGCCCTCACAGCTGGCCAAACGCACGCGATGAACGAAACAACGCCACGCTGCACAAAGCGGAGATCGCGGCCCCAAGCCACAAGGCCGCTGAGATCGAGTAATGTATGATGACCGCACCCAACGCTGCACCCAAAAACATTGCGACGACCGACTCAACCCTTCTCGCCAATCTCGGGTTGCTTGCCGTTAGCGATCGAAGAGTCCGCGGCTATGCCCGTGATCGTTAGAGTCAAGACCGTAGTCGTCAGATCGGGGATTGCGAGCTTCCGGACAGCGGCATTGCGTGTGCCCATCGCGAGCGCCGGCAAACCAATCAGAGCAAACGATTGAAACGAATCTTCCAGCAAGTGTCCTCTGTATCCGATAGCGCAACAAGACGCGGCAAACAGAAAGGCTACTTCCAGAGGAACATTTGTGTCGCGAATTGAATCTGTGCCTCCGCGCTAGCTCGGGCCATGATTCGTCCGCCGAATATCGCCCCTACAAGGAATGACAAGAGCGCCGTCGACGAGCGCACGATGGACAGCCCAGATACGCGTGCCGTCGAAAACGCGAGAATCACCATATTCCCCGTCATGTTCGCTGCGAATACGCGCCCGAGCGATAAATAACCGACCGCATCGACGACGCCAGTGACGATTGTCATTCCGAGCAGAGCGTACGCGATGGTTTTTTCAGCGGTTGGACTGCTCGTCATGAACAACTAGCCGGCCGACTACATTGGTTTTTGCTCATTGTCGGCCCTCCTCTCGAAACATGCCAATTGCATGGGCGGTCTTCTTCGAATCGTCGATTTCCTGCAACATGTCCGAACGCTCTCTAGCCTTGCCGTCCGCATTCATCGTAGGTCTCGAGAGCGCGTCCGCCGAGTCACGCAGATGCCCTAGAATTTGTAACCAGCCCATAGCGCCCAGTAATTCAGGTTGCGGCCTTGCTGACTCTGTCTGACAAACTCGCCTGCATAAAAAATCCCGTAGTCGGCTTGAAACCATAGATGTCGATTCGCCTGCCAGTGAACCTCCGTACCCGGACGGTTTCCAACGAAACGTGAGTTACTCATTCCTGCAGGAATAATCAGGAATCCTGGGACGGAATACACTCCATCTTGCAAGCTCTCCCTCCACTGGAAGATCCAATCGACGGAGACAGTCACGCCGCGAGGCAGCGTCGCTTCGGCGTGAGGGTGTATGTCAATAAAGTTGAGAGGGCCGGGACCGGTCGTGGCGAGAACACCAAAATAATTTCCCTTGGGGAACAGCGGATTAAATGTGCCGAGTGTGTTCGTCCTCAGATTGTCGCCGCTTGAGATATCCGCCTTAGCGCTGAATCGCGGTTTGAGCGGAACGTTTGGAAGCCGGTAACCGGTTTCCGAAGCCACTGTCCAGGCGCTTATGTTTGCGGAACCG
>Ga0206978_1230_pt1 | contig 10294 bp, 8 predicted proteins | sample Alteio_BWMinCont_21_FD_153477 | JGI IMG/M metagenome (GOLD analysis project Ga0206978, IMG submission 153477) | Enriched cells from forest soil in Barre Woods Harvard Forest LTER site, Petersham, Massachusetts, United States -... | ecosystem: Environmental > Terrestrial > Soil > Temperate forest >...
TTGTAAGAAATGGGCGGCGCCACGGGAGATCAGTGAGCTCAAGATTTCGGACTCTTCCGAATAGCCGGAGGTGAAGATTACGGGAATCGCGGGATTCATTTGGCGAATTTGTTCCAGCGCCTCGGGGCCTCCCAATTTGGGCATCACCACGTCCAGCACGAGCAAGGAAATCTGACGGGAGTTGGCCGCGAATTGTTCGACGGCTTCGTGGCCGTCCCTGGCGAGAATGATCGAATAGCCCAGGCTGGAAAGCACCTGATAGGACATTTCGCGCAGTCCTTCATGGTCTTCCGCGAGGAGAATCGTCTCCGGGCCCCCGCGGATTTCCGCCTCGGCGATTTCGGGCAGCGCTTCGGGGGAGCCTTCACTGGCGGGCAAATAGACGCGAAAGATGGTGCCCTTGCGCAGTTCGCTATAGACGCCGATGTGCCCGAGATGCTGATTGACGATACCGAAGGCGGTGGGAAGGCCAAGACCCGTGCCTTTGCTTTTTTCCTTGGTGGTAAAGAACGGCTCAAAGATTCTCTCCACGGTGGCCGCACTCATGCCAATGCCGGTGTCCGAAACGCAGAGCTGGACGTAGCGGCCGGGAGAGACGGAGGCGTTTCGGCGGCAGAAGTCTTGGCCGAGCTCGATGTTGCTCGTTTCGATGAGAAGCTGGCCGCCGTTGGGCATGGCGTCGCGGGCGTTCAGGCAAAGGTTAATCAGGACCTGCTCGATCTGCGCGGGGTCGGCCTTGGTGGTGCGAAGATCGGAGGCCAGCAGCGTCTTAACCTCGATCTGGTCGCCGATGACGCGTTGCAGGAGCGCCATGGCTTCGCCGACGACATCGTTGAGATTGAGACAGCGGGGAGTGAGCACCTGGCGGCGCGCGTAAGCCAGGAGCTGACGCGTTAAATTCCCGGCGCGCTCGGATTGTTCGCGGATATTCAGGAAGAACTTATGGGCGCGACTGTCGGCGGGGACTTCATCCTCGCCGAGTTCGGCCCAGCCCATAATGGCCCCGATTACATTATTAAAATCGTGGGCGATGCCGCCGGCGAGCTTACCGATGGCCTCGAACTTCTCGAGTTGCCTAAGTTTCTTTTCGGATTGCTTGTGGTCGCGGCGTATCTCCGCATCCCTGAGCTCTCGATCGATGGCGGGCAGCAGCCGCGCCAGGTTACCCTTGAGGACATAATCCTGGGCGCCGGCGCGCATGGCCTCGACGGCGACGTCTTCTCCGGTGGTCCCGGAAACGAAGATGAAAGGAATATCGAGATCGACGTCTCGAACGATTTTGAGGGCGGAGATGCCGCTGAATCCGGACATGGAGAAATCGGAGATAACGCAATCCCAGGGGCCGTCGCGCAGCGTGGCCTGTAGCCCTTCAGCCGTCTCGACACGTCGATGCGCCACCTCATAGCCGCCGTGGTGAAGAGCGCGCAACAGCGAAGCGCAATCCTCCTCGGAGTCCTCGACAATCAGCGCGCGCAGCAGAGTGGGCATCTCGGCTCGCCGTCGGGATTATCTTCGACCAGCAGAATGGCGTTGCTTGCCATTTCCCGTCCTCCCCAAAAAGTCGATCTGGCTTCGCAGTGGATAGTGGGTGGCTTCAAAGCAAGCACTGCGGCGCGGACGGTATCGCCCACGCGGAGGCAAGCTCCGCCAGACTGAAGTTTGAGTGCCATGTCACACCACGAGAACCGTGGCGGTCGGACGGGAGGAAGGGATCGCGCCGACTCGCGGGTTAAATCAAGGCAGCACCATTGTGGAGTTGGGGCGCGGAGAGGTCAAACGAGGCGGCGGCGCGGTTTGCCTATGAGTAACGACGACCGATCCCGAGGGCGGGAGCGAACCGGGGTTATGCGACCGGGTTATGCCATAGACCCGTGGCAACTTTCGCAAGTGAGCCCAAAGCAATCAGCTTTGCTCGTCGCGATTTTCGTCGTCGCGATATTCGCCGGGAACGTCGTCTTCGGGAACTTCCTTCGTTTTGATCGGGCCGGCATCGGCGTCAGGCGCGTCCTCAACACCCTCGACGGCTTCCGCTTCGAGATATTGTCCTTCTTCCGTCAGCTCTTTGACGCTCTCAGAATCCGCGCCAGGGCGATCGGAAAGGCCCTGGGTGTCTCCCGATTGGGTGGATTCGTCCGAACCAGCCTGATCTTCAATTGGGTCCGCGCCGGTGATCACGCGCGGCCGGCTCTTGGCTCGGGCCTTTTTGTGCTGGCGCGTTTTGGGCTTTTGGCGTTTCTTGGCGGATTGTTTCTTCTTCATGTGGTCCTCTTGTGACCCTCTCTTGTTGGAGCTCTGTATTTGATGCCGCAGCCATGCGCGAGAGCACGTCTGGCGAGAAATATTAACACGGGCGACGCCGGAGGCACCGTGAGATCGAGGAACCCGCTTTGGCAGCGAGCTTGCCCACGCGCGTGCGGCGGTTCATCCTATAAGCAGAGGAGACAGAGATGCCAGCGGAACAGCTCAAGGCCGCGGCGCCCTTTCTAATTCAACAAGAATACGCCGAATACTCCATGGAGCAGCACAGTGTCTGGCAGGAACTGGTGCTCCGCAGATGGCCGCAGATCGAAGCGCATGCGTGCCGCGAGTATCTCGAGGGATACCAAATCATCGGCCTGCAGAAGGAATGGCTGCCCAACCTCGCGGCGATCAGCGAGAAACTCAGACCGAGAACGGGATGGAGCACGACGCCCGTGAGCGGTTTTCTGCCCGCACAGGCCTTTTTCGAGATGCTGGCGGCGAAGATGTTTCCGACCACGACGTGGGTGCGCGGCCGCGATTCGTTGGAGTACACGCCGGAGCCGGACATTTTTCACGATGTCTTCGGGCACGTACCCATGCACGCGCATCGCGTGTTCGCCGACTTCCTACAGCACTACGGTAGTGTCTGCGCGGGGATCGAGGATCAGGAGCTGCTGGAGCAGCTGGGGCGATTATTCTGGTACACGGTGGAATTTGGGCTGATTCGCCAGGAGGGAGCAATCAAGGTTTACGGCAGCGGGGTGATCAGCTCACATCGCGAATGCAGCAATGTGATCGAGGGCGGCTGCGAGGTGAGGGATTTCCAGTTGGAAGAGGTTCTGAGAACGCCGGTGCGCGTGGATTGCATTCACAAGCTGCTCTTTGCCATTGAGAGCTTCGATCAGCTGTACGCAGCCATGCATGCTGCCGAGGATTGGGCGGAGCGGCGCCTACTGGAATCGCACCCTGGACGATAACGGGACGCTCAGCCGAGCAACTTCTGGACGAGGTGGTTGAGACGAGCGCGGCACTCGGGCGGGATGTCCACAAGCTCGACGCCCATGCCCTGGCGCTCACGGACGTGACGCACCACCGCACGCGCATTGACTTCTCCCGCGGGAACGACGAATTGAATTTCAATCTGCTCGCCCAAGAGAGCCGGTTCCGGGGAAGCAATCGATAGTCCGGCCGCGCTGATGTCCTGGACGCGGGAAACCACCGATTCGCCTTTACCCTTCCAGGTAATAGTCATTCCTCGAGGCAGCGCGATACGAGGCATGGTGCGCTTTTCGTAGCCGCTTGCGGCCGCCTCGATCATCCGATGCCAGAACTCCGGCTGGGGAATGGGAAATTCCACGGCGACTTCCATTTCGTGCGTATTGCGGCAAGAGGTGCGAACGACGCGGCACTCCTGTACCCGTTCGGCGGCTTCGTTGATTAGGAGCAATTTTTGGCCGGCCACGACTGGGATTTTCATCAGCAGCAGGGCCCCCGTGGCGCTTACGTTGAGGACGGGATCCTCCTCAAAAAAAGGGCCAAATGCCGGCTTGTGACCGTAGATGCGAATGCGCGCCGCGGTGGCGCGGCGCTCGTTTCCGCGACGCTCGACCGAAGCTCTCTCGGCGTTCTCTTGACGCAGCTTGCGTTGGGCTTCTAAAGATTCCGCTTGTCGCAGGGCCTCGAATATGTGGCTCATGGGCCGATCTCCCCCAGGGATCAATAAGGAAAGTCTGGGCGAAATATGGTCCGAGGGGAATAGACCATCGGACCCAACCGACGGTACCAAGGAACTACGCTCGGTGCTGCGCACTAAGTGGCGCGGCTCTTCGTTACGGCAGAAAGTGGCCGGTAGAAATGGAGCAATGTATACGTGGCGGACAGATATGGGCGAGATGGCTACGACGTGGACGTTTCAAGTTGGGTCAGTGCTCGTAATGCATTGACATGGCGGGAGATCGACGCTCGGCGAGATTGGGTATGCACATGCAAATATACGAAATTGGAGAATGAACATGCCAACTCAATCGACAGGCAATTCCCCAATTTCGCAGGCAGTGATCTGGGGCTTGGCTTTAGGCACGATGAAGAGTGCTCCGGCGGAGAGACGGGAGTTTCCTCGATATTCATTCACCGGAACATTCGAGGCGACCGAACCGAACTCGGAAACCAGAATCAATGGCCGTACGGCCGATCTGAGCGAAGGCGGATGTTACGCCGACACGATGAGCCCGTTCCCGGCGGGGACAGCAGTGAAGGTGCGCATCAGCAAGGAAAATCGATCGTTTGAAAGCCAGGCGACGGTGGTCTATGCCGCGGCGGGAATGGGGATGGGTTTGCGGTTCGAGTCGATCGATCCGCAACAACTAGCGAATTTGAGGAGATGGCTGGGCGAGCTTCGCGGCGAATCCCCAGCGGAAGTGGAGCCGGATCAAGAGAAACCGCGGGTGTGCGCGGGTCCCCAAAGCAAGTGCGTATTGAACGAACTTATCGGCGAGCTCATGCGCAAAGGGATTCTGGACGATTCCATGGGGAAAAAGATGTTGCAAAGGCTGGCGTAACGAAGAGATTGGCTAAAAAAGAGGACCGTCAGGCAGGCGATCCGCCAGAGCGGCCGCGAGCCGGTGACGGCTGCTCTCCTCCATCCTCACAATAACCAGCCGGACACGCCTCAAGAACGAAAACCTTGTCGTTACCTCCTGGGCTGGGAAAATAGCGCATAACCGGTAACGAGCACCAAAACAGGCCGGCTCGATAAAACCTGCGATGAAGATATTTGTCTCTACGGCCGGCGGCGATGCCGGAGGACAGTTTCGGGAAGGCTGGCGGCTCAACGAGCGGCGGCAATGGTGGCTTTCGTCGTCCGCCATTGTGGTCTCGCTGATCCTCACTTCGGGAATCGTTTCGCTCCTGCTTCCTTCGCTTATTCCGCAACTGGGCAGCTACTACGCGTTCGACGCCAATGTTGCGGTGCATGCCCTGGTGGGGATCATTCTGATTTTTGACATTTACGTGGTCTTCCAGCAGGTGCAGATCTCCCGGTTTCGCAAGCAATTGGCGGAGCGCGAGGAGCTATTCCGATTGATCAGCGAAAACGCGGCGGACATGATCGCGGTGGTGGATGTGAATGGGCAGCGGCTCTACAACAGCCCGTCGTACGAGAAGCTGCTGGGCTATTCGAGGGATGAGTTGCAGAAAACGTCGGCTTTCGAGCAAATCCATGCCGACGATCGACAAACGGTGATCGATGCAGCGAGCGACGCGCGGCGCACGGGCATGGGCCGAACCGTGGAATATCGCATTCGGCATAAAGACAGCCGCTGGCTGAACGTGGAATCGACGGCCAGCGTGGTGCGCAATCAAGACGGGGAAGTAGAGAAGCTGGTGATCGTCAACCGGGACATCACCGAACGGCGGCAGCTCGAAGAGCAGCTGCACCGCTCCCAAAAACTCGAGGCCATTGGCAGATTATCGGGAGGGGTGGCGCACGACTTCAACAATCTGCTGGGCTTGATCATCGGGTACAGCGAAGCGCTGCAGCAGAGGATCCCGCCGGAAGATCCGTATCGAGAGGCGGTGGACGAAATCCAAAACGCGGGCAAACGCGCCGCGGCGCTCACGCAGCAATTGCTGGCCTTCAGCCGGAAGCAGGTGCTCGAGCCGCGGATTCTGAGCCTGAACGACATCATCGTGGATATCGAGAAGATGCTCCGGCGCTTGGTGGGCGAGAACATCCACATGGAGCTGGCGCTCGCGCCGGACACGCAGAGCATAAAAGCGGACCGCAGCCAGATCGAGCAGGTGATCCTGAATCTAGTGGTGAATGCGCGCGACGCCATGCCCAATGGCGGCAAACTAGTCATCGAAACGGGGAATTGGCAACTGGACCGCTCCACGGTGCTTCGCCATCCCTACGTTATTCCCGGGCCCTACGCCCTGCTGAAGGTAACGGATACAGGGTGCGGGATGGATGCCGAACTGCAGTCTCACATTTTCGAGCCCTTCTTCACGACAAAGGAGAAGGGAAAGGGCACGGGTCTGGGATTAGCGACGGCTTACGGCGTCATCAAGCAAAGCGGCGGGTACATCTGGGTGGATAGCGAGGTGGGCAAGGGAACTGCGTTCCGAATCTATCTGCCGCAGGTAAGCGGGGCGGCTGAGCCTGTTATCGAAACCAAGCCCGCGGCAGCCATCGCGGGGGAGCGCGGGACTATTCTCGTGGTGGAAGATGAAGCGGCGTTGCGCAAATTGACGAAGAAGACGCTGAGCGAAGCTGGCCATAAGGTTTTCGAGGCGGAAGACGCGGCGGAGGCGTTGGAGATTTCGCGAAAATCCGGAGACACTATAGATCTTCTCCTGACGGACGTGATCATGCCAGGAATGAGCGGAAAGAAATTGGCGGACGTCATGGTTGCGGAGCGGCCCGGCATCGGTGTGCTGTATATGTCCGGGTACACGGACGGCGAAATCGCCACTCATGGAGTGCTGGAGAAAGGAACGGCGATTCTTCGCAAGCCGTTTACGCGGGATGAATTGATGAGGCGAGTGGAAGACGCAATGATGGCGGCGGCGAGGTGACTATGAGCGCAAACAGCGGAAATTCGCCGGCCATGCGGCTGGTGGCCATCGACGACGATCCGAAAAATCTCAAGTTTGTGAACTTCATCCTGGCGGAGAGCGGCCTGGAGATTCATACCGAGTCGGACGCACAGGCCGGGCTGGAGCTGATCCACCGGCTCCGACCGCAGATCGTGCTGATGGATTTGATCATGCCTGGGGTACAAGGAATGGAGTTGCTGCAGAAAATTGTGGAGTTCGATCCGGGCATCGACGTCATTTTGATGACCGGCTACTATTCGACTGAATCCGCGGTAGAAGCCATCCAGAAGGGCGCGGCGGATTACTTTCCCAAGCCTTTCTCGCCGGAGAAGCTTCGCCAACGCATCGCGCTCATTGTGGAAGACGCCAAACGGCGGCAACGCAGTTCCCGGCTGGACAACGAGCTTCTGGAGAATTTTCAATTCCAAGGAATCATCGGCCGCAGCCCGATGATGTTGGACCTGTATTCCAAAATCCAGCGCATCGCGCCGCATTTCCGCAGCGTTCTGGTTACCGGGCCCACGGGATCGGGCAAGGAGTTAGTGGCCCAGGCGTTGCATCAGCTCAGCGGTTCGGATAAGCGCTTCGTGGCCGTGAATTGCTCCTCGATCACCGAAACGCTGGCCGAAAGCGAGCTTTTCGGGCACGTCAAAGGAGCGTTCACCGGGGCGAACCAGGACAAGGTGGGCGTCTTCGAGTATGCCAACGGCGGAACGGCGATGCTGGACGAGATTGGCGAAATGCCCATGGCCATGCAGTCGAAGTTGCTGCGGGTCCTGCAAAACCATGAAATTCAGCGCGTGGGTTCTCCCGCGATCACCAAGGTGGACGTGCGGGTGGTGGCCGCGACACACCGCGATCTCCAGGAGATGTCGCGCCAGGGGAAATTCCGCGAGGACCTCTACTTCCGGCTCTGCGCCGTGGAGCTGAAGGTTCCCTCGCTGGCGGAACGGCCCGAAGATTTGCCGCTGCTCACGCGGCAATTCCTGAAAACGTTTGCCACCCAATACAACAAAACCGTGGCCGGACTGACCCGGCGCGCGCAGACCGTGCTGGCGCGGTACTCCTGGCCAGGGAACATTCGGGAACTGCAAAACGTCCTGGAACATGCCTGCATGATGGCCGAATCGGACGTCATCGACGTGCGCGACCTGCCGGAGCGCGTGCAGAATCAGGGCGCGGGCGGCAGTGCCGAGTACGAAGTGATGATGTCCATCGATCAACTCGAGCGGCGGCACGCTCAGCGCGTTCTGGACCATGTAGGCGGGAACAAAGTTCGGGCAGCGGAGGTTTTGGGGATCAGCCGCACGCACCTCTATCAGCTGCTCAAAGACAGCAGCGAGAAACAGAAAGAGACCGTCTCCAAGGGCGACGAGTAAGGGCTTCGACGCCTTTCCGAACTAGCGAATCGGCAAAGAAATCCCCAGGGCCGCCAGAAGTCGGCGCGCCCTGGGCTACAAGGATCCCGGACTCAAATTCCGCTGTGGGGTCCGCTGGACCTAACTTGATCGCGGCTAACGCTTCTCCTCGTTGTGCCCGTTGTTTTTCTCTTTCGGCTGGTTCTTGGGCTTCGGTGCCGGATTGGTATGATTTTGGGCACCGGGCTGTTGGAGCTTGGCGTTGTTCGGCTGCGCACTGGCTCTGACATTTTCCGTCCGCGCGGCGAGGCGCTCCTGGGCCCGCTCATTGACCGCACCGTGCGCGGCTACGACGCCGCGCCCGCTAAATTCGCCGGGCTTGGCGGTGGCGGCGATGGGCGGCCGCCCATGATTGGCAGAAGCCAGCAGCGCACGGTTGGACGCGGCGGCATGTTCGTGCTGCGTTTGCAGCCCAGTGGGCGCGATGTGCTGCTCGCGGGCGGCGGTCTCTTCGGCGGGCGTGGGCCGAGCGGCAATCCCGCCGGCGCCGCCGTTATAGCTGACGCGATTCACGGTGACATTATTATTGACCACTGTTTGGTTGTAGGTGTTGTGGACGACGGTGACGTTCACGTTTGTGACCGCGCGGTTATAGACGAAAGCGCCGCCGCGCCAGTATCCACCCGCATAGCCGACTCCGACGTAACCGAAGCCGTAGTTGATTCCACCGTAAAATCCGATGTGAGGTCCCCAGTACCCCGCGTGCCAGGCGTATAGGCCGCCTCCCCAACCCCAGTACCCCGGAGTCCAAAGGAATCCGACGCGGGGCGAAATGACCCAAGTCCCGGGAACCCAGAAGTAACCGTCGGGGCCCCAGGCCCAGTAACCGGGAGTCCAGATGTAGCCCTCGCCGGGACATGCCGGTTGCTCATACACTGGCAGTGCCGGAGGGCCGATGCGCACGGAGACTCCGATGCCTACTTGCGCTTTGGCCGCGGCGGATAAGGCAAGCACGCCAGCCAGAAGCAAAAGCGCGCGAAACGGTAGCTTACGCATTTCTCACCTCACACACATTTAATATGAAAAGCGCCCACGGGAAGACCTGTTGCCGCTGGGCTCCGACTCGGCGTCTTCACGTTTCGGGTGATTTTAACCCTTTGCGTCGCGAAAAGTTGCTGGCTCTTCAACGCGTGCGCTTAGAAGCGCAACTCTTGCCCGCACCCGGATGAGCGTCAAACGCGCGCGGTCCGCTGCTTTTTAGTGCAATGGGGCGGCGCAACGGAAACATTGAGCACAGTTTTAGTTGACGCGAACGGCACGATGCCGGGGCGGTCTGCGAGACCGCGGATGGGAGTTAAGCGACAGGGTCTCATTCGATCAACTTCGGACAGGCGCCGAAGGCGTCCGATCGCGGAAAGCGATCATCAACAGGTTAGGATCGGAACATGGCGCGACGAGTTATCAACCGAATCGTCGGAGGTAAGGCAAATGGCGAGATACTGCCAGGCGTCACGCAAGAGTGTGAAGAGTGCGATGCACCGGCGGAAGCGAGGCACGCTTCGTTCGGGCCCTGGAGGGAAAGCGGGCCGCGTAAAGAGCCGGAAGCAGGCCATTGCCATCGGCCTTTCCGAAGCCCGTAAGAAGGGAGCCAAGGTGCCGCGGAAGCGCTCGAGCTAACGGCGTTCGAGCCTCTGGTCCGCACGGTTTTACGGGACTACAGTTCCGCCGGTTCCAGTTGATTGCTCCGAGGAGCTTCGTTGGTGCAAGCGCAATCGAGAACCCTGACTCGTTGGCCCTCGCTCAACCGCTGAAGAAGCAGCTCGGCGCCATTCCTGAAACGGAAGGCATCCCGATACATTTGGGGCGTGGCGGTCAACTGCGTGAAGGTTACCTCTTCCGCAGGACCGACACTCAGCGAATGCTGCAACGGTTCCGGAATATCTCCCAGAAGCAATCGAGCGCCAGGAGGAACGCAAACGGCAACCGCTTGACTGGGCTCGCCTCGCATGAAAGCTTTCAGCATGGACCAGAATCCGGTCCCCGTCCCGACCGCGTCAGCTTGCGTGCAAGTGCCGGCCGGGGCCAGCCCGAGCGAGCCT
>Ga0206978_1121_pt3 | contig 10278 bp, 11 predicted proteins | sample Alteio_BWMinCont_21_FD_153477 | JGI IMG/M metagenome (GOLD analysis project Ga0206978, IMG submission 153477) | Enriched cells from forest soil in Barre Woods Harvard Forest LTER site, Petersham, Massachusetts, United States -... | ecosystem: Environmental > Terrestrial > Soil > Temperate forest >...
AGGTGCGTTTAATAATATGCCTTATACTTTTATCAGCAATTGAGTTTAAGTCTTGAGCCTTAAGTCGAAAGTCCGAAGTCTTAAGTCGTGCTTTGTGGTCTTTTTTGGGTGAGTCGGGGTTTAATAAGTTATTTACTTCGGACTTAAGACTTTCGACTTAAGGCTCAAGACTTAAACTCAATTGCTGATAAAAGTATAAGGCATATTATTAAACGCACCTGCATTAATTTGTGAAACGGTAGTGGAGACATAAACACCGTTACTATCGTAATTGTCTTTGATCGAAGTAAAAGAAAAAGTGCCGGTTATGCTCTTTTTGACCGAATCTATAGCCGAAACGGTAAACGTTCCCGATCCTGGCTTAACGGTCCCGAGCGGCGTCAACACAAAAACACCAGAGGAATTTTTTTGAGCGGTATAATAAGAGAACAGGTTAGTTCCGATCGCATCGGCATTAAAAACAGTATTTACAGGAAACCCGGCTGTATTGAGTGCATTAACCGTTTGGGTAACAGACATGCTCACTTCTTTGTTATTGCCAACTGCCGAACAGGTCAATACCTTGCTCTTCGTCGCGGAATTATAGGTAATGGTGGCATTTACGGTATCGGCGTTCCAGGTGGTATCGTTAATAATAGCAAACAATAAAGTGCTTGACATTGCTGATGCTGTTTCGGTGTCTTTTTTACATTTTTGCAGTAGTAAAACCGCTAATAATAAAGTAACAATAAGTGAAATTTTCTTCATATAATTTATTTAGCAAAAGAACGACTTTTAGCTAAGAATAATATAATAAGTATTGGTTTTTTTACACTATTTAACATTAAGAGCCCGTTGCATAGAATTTAGGCATCAATTGAAAAAGCGAAAACCAATATCAACTACGGTTTATTACCTGAGAGCACACCGGGTATATTTTGCCTGCCGGGATAAATAATTATCTTATTTGAAATAAGACATCGGTATAGTTTTCCACAAGCCATGCGAAAGATGGCCAATAAGTAATTCATAGATAAGATACACCGGCCAAAATATGTAAGTAATTATAAGTATAATGATGTTGTGGTTATAGTACCAGCTTATCATTAATGAGTATAGTCCTAATAAAAGGTATAGGATGCTTGAATCTCTGCTTTTCATTTGATTTTTGATTTTTTGGGTTTGTTGTTAATTATTTTAGCTGCGGTTAAACCTAACATTTAATCTTAATAGTTCCAAATGTTAATAGAAACCATGTCCCTGTCGGCCCTCACTTTTGGCACTTCCAGGGAGAAGTTAATGTGTTAATAACAATTATTTAAAGCTACTTGTTTGTTACACATAATTATATATCTTGCTTGCCTGTTATAGGTTATTGAATTTTCAATAAATTTAACAGGTTAAGCCAATTTATAAAACAAATTGCCCAACAACGGGTTAACTAAAAAAAAAATCTAATCATGGCAACAACAAATGGAATTACTGCCTATTCAGTAAAAACAAAAACAAAAAATGTACCAATGATCGACCCTGTCATCGACATTAAATCAGGAAGGTACATTGCAACCGGAACAGATGGCGCAGGCAATAAAATGGCTGCAATTATGGGGAAAGCTACTGCGGAAGAGCACATAAAGAATGGGAATGCTAAGAAAGGCTCAGGCTGGTAGTTTTTCAAGTCTGAAGTCGTGAGTCATGAGTCTGAAGTCCCATCGGCCTTTTTACTTAAGACTCACGACTTAGGCGACAAAATGGTAATTTTACATTACCAAATTACACCTAAGTTGCTGTTAATAAGTTACTTGTACTGAATAAAAATGTTGAGTTAATTAACAACATTCATCTGTTGCACCCGTATTTTATAGGCGGGTGGAAGCAAAATATTTCTTAAAAGCGCTTCAAATTTCACCCGCCGCAATAGTTTATAGAGCCATAAGAACGGAGTTAGCCAGGCGGATTTACCTATTGGCAGCATCTTTTTTATACCTGCCGGGACAAGCTGCAATTGAACTTGCTTTAAAATAACATACCTTATGGCGCCAAGGTGCTTTTTATACTGCCTGTAAAGATCGTCGGTAAAACCACTGCGGACAAGGTTTTGACCCAGGTGTTCTTCCCGCATATCCTCCCATTCGGTGTAGTTAAAAGGCAGCCCTTCCAACTGCATACGTGCACCGACACGGTAAAAAACATCAAATACTTCTATCTTTTCTTTTTCGCTAAGCTTTCTGTCAAGCAGCTCAAATGCGCTGATGGAATAAGCAATTAATAAAAATAAAACGTCACGATAGGCGTAATCCGGGATTTTGGCGTCACGCTTTTTTTCCACATTCCTGTGAATAGCGGTTATTTGATCAATGGCATGGAGCGCTTCCGCCTCTTCCGAAAAAATAATTTGGCGGGCATAAGCCACAGTGGAGAACAGCCTGCCAAGTGGATCGGCTGGGAGCCGGCCCGTAAAATATAGCCAGTCGACCGCCTTGTTGAGGGCAAACTCGGCGGCGGCGCCTGCGAATATAAACAGGCAGGTATCAGCCCTGCCCCATATTTTTCTGACGATAGAATCTTTATGTACGAACCAGGTTTCCATGCTAAAATTTTTTCAGGCTGATCCTTAAGTTTTCCACAATAATTACCAACAGGATGCCGAGTGTATAAGTTAACAGATCAATGTACGAAAAGGAAGTCCCCAACAAAAGTGTTGCCAGTTTGGAACGCTGCAGCCCCAGCATGCTTATTAGGTGAAAGTACTGCGATATTTCTATCGCGTAAGCAAGAATCAATACCCAGCCGGCGGTAAGCAATACCGGGAAATTAATAAAGCTTTTCACCAGGCAATACAGCAATATTACCACCAAAAAATCGCCGCCAAATGGACGTATAATGGCATCGTGCAGATAAAGGGCGATATATACTTCAACGCCCAATAGGAGCAGGGCAAACAGAAGGTAGTATTTATTAAATATAAGCATAGGGCGTAAAAAGTACTTTGTGTTTCAAAGTAAATGATAATTTTCGGGATTGGCAAGGAAGGGAGGGGATTATTTTAAAGCCGGATATTTCCAATTGTGGCTAAAATGGAATCACTGTCCCTTTTTTTGTTACCTTAGCAGAAATTCAGGCCTGTTTGTTACACATACAGCCTTCCCGGCCCGGAATAATACGTTTAGCCCGAGGCCACTCACTTAAATACAAATATTATGGCAAAGTCCCAGGCAACCTTCATGAAGAAGCAACTCGAAAAAAACAGGCAGAAAAGAAAAGAAGATAAAGAACAGCGTAAGCTCGACCGTCAGCAAAACCCGGCAGGCAGTGATATGGAACTTGCGTATGTGAATGAATTTGGTGAGATAGTTTCTACGCCGCCTGAAAATTACAATAAACAAAATAGCTAACGAGGTATATTGGGCAAAGATTTACTTTTTAAAAAATGTATAACAACCAGGGCGGCGCCCCAAATGGGCAAACTTTTGTAAGAACAATAGCCATTATACATGCAGCATTGCTTATTGGCCAGGTTTTATTTGGCATAGTCGCCTTTGCCGAAACAAGTAGCACCGGGTTTAATTTGAAACTCGGCAGCGACCCGTTTTTTTACATTGTGCCATTTTTGATAGTTGCGGGGATGTTGTTAGGTAGTTTTTTGTTTACGGAACAAATTTCGAAACTGGCTGATAAAGCTTTACTGAACGAAAAACTGGCAGGTTATCAAACAGCGTTGATCATAAGGTTTGCGATTGCTGAAGGGCCTTCATTATTAGGTATAGTGAGCTACATGCTTAGCGGAAATGTAATTTACTTAATTTTAGTCGGCTTCAATGTGCTTTATTTTATCACGATAAGGCCAACAAATGCTAAATTAGCGGAAGAACTTAGCCTAACAAACGAGGAAAAGATTTCGATGGGGATTTGATAAGCATTCTTTGGTGCTTTTTGTTCGCATTTGGCTCATTGCCCTAAAAAAGCTAAAAGTAATTTTTATTGCGATTGTACATTCTTGCTACAATAGCTTAGCTTTAAAGTTGAAAGGGCTATTTATTTGATCTTCAAAAGTCTCCTGATTTTTAAACCTGCACACGTTGGAAGTCTCATTAAAAAAGACCATTTTAATTCTCGTCGCATGGTGCCTGTTTTATCCTTCACATTCGTTTTCACAAAGCACAGGCGGGGCCATAAAAGGACAGGTTATTGATGCAGAGGGGAAACCTGCTGTTAATATAACCGTCAGGCTAAAAAAATTCAGGCAAACCACACTGACGGATAGCAAAGGTTATTTCGCGTTGCTGCATTTGTCCGTTTTAAACGATACACTGTTAATCTCATCTATCGGCTCCAGGTTGTTTACCCGCATAATTGACCTTAATAAAGATGAAACCATTGATATCGGTATAGTAAGGCTTGACTATGAGATAAATAGGTTACAGGATGTGGAGATCAACGGGCGTTTTGCAAATTCCTACAAAAGCAATTACTCATTTTTTGGCGAAAAAACAGAAACGCCCCTCAAAGATATCCCGCAGGCCATTTCGACAGTCACAAAAGAGCTGATACAGGACAAAATGGAATTCACCCTGAAGGATGCGATGAATGATGTTTCGGGTGTGAACCAATATTCGGGTTATGATGAATATACCATCCGGGGTTTCAGGGCGGAGAACGCGCGGGATATTAACGGGCTGCGCGGCTATAATACTACCTATACCAGCGCTATGCTGGTTAATATCGAACGGATTGAAGTAATAAAAGGCCCTACAGCGACTTTGTATGGCAATTGCGATCCCGGCGGAACGATAAACATGGTCACTAAAAAGCCGCTTGACACGGCAAAAGCCGGGATAAACCTTTACGCCGGCACCTGGAATCACACCAGGGCGCAGGGTGACGTTACCGGCCCGCTGAATAAAAATAAAACGCTTTTGTACAGGTTTAATGCAGGCTACGATAATACCAATTCGTTTATCAACCAAACTTTTGCAAGATCGTACGAGCTGGCGCCATCATTTAGTTTTGTCCCGAATGATAAATTCAGGCTAAATGTTGATTTTTCGGTGTCGAATATCCATACTGTACTTAACCAGGGGCAGCCCGGGTTCGAGGAGGATAATAGCTTAAAATCGACGCCGATTAACCTTTCCCTGACGCAACCGGGCGATTATTTACATGAAACCGATGTTGCATCGGTGATCTCAGCCTCGTATAAGATCAGTAAAAACCTTACTTTCAACAGCGGTTACCTCAATTATATTACGCAGGAAAATGTTGCTGCGCATGGTTTGAAAGATTACATCGCCCCTGATTCCGTATCGCTTTATTATTCAACCTGGGCTTACCATACCGTTACCAATACTTTAACCAATTATTTCACCTATAAATTTAAAACCGGCAAAGCAAGCCAACTGCTGCTGGCCGGTTACGATTTTGTTAAAAGTACGGTTAATTTAAACCAGCAATATTACGAGCTGCCCGGCCAGTTCGGCGCAGGAAGCGGGATTGTCGGCACTTTCAGTTTAAAAACCCCGCAGTACATTCAACGGCCGGTAAGTACCTATCAATTAACAGGCTATAACAGTGATGCATCCGACGTTGATGCTAATATTTACCATACCCAGGGCATATACCTGCAAGACCAGGTTAACCTGGATAAATGGAAAATTTTAGGCAGCCTTCGCGAAGAATATTATGCAGCCGATGATGGTACAGGCCTTAGTGAAAAGGTGTTTCTGCCAAGGATAGGGATAGTTTACAGTTTGACGCCAAACTTAAATTATTATGCAACTTATAACCAGGGTTTCGATCCCTTTGAGGCATCAACCAGCGCGCAGGTTTTTAACGCGCCGTTTAAACCAATAACCAGCCATTTATTGGAAACGGGCCTGAAGGGAAGCTTTTTTGGCGACAGGTTGGCTGCTTCAGTTGCGGTTTACCAGCTTGTGGTGCAAAATGTGGCGGTGAACGCAAATGATATAAGTAACCCGAATTTATTTGTTCAACAGGGCGAAAACAGGTCGAGGGGGTTTGAGGCGGAAGCAATGGGGAATATCCTGCCAAATTTGAGCGTTAACCTAATTTATGCTTATTGCCTGGCAATTGTTACGCAAAGTAAAATAGCTTCAGAGGTCGGCACGCTTGTTGAAAATTCCCCTCGCAATACCAACAGCAGTTGGATAAAATACACATTTACTAATGGCTTTCTTAAGGGATTCGGCATTTCTGCAGGGCATACGCAAGTAGGTATGCGCAGCACGCTTGATCCTGTTATCACTTTACCTGGCTACTTTATTATAAACGGCGGGATACACTACAACTATAAACATTACCGGCTGGCTCTGAATGTTTACAATATCACCAATGAAACCTATTGGACAGGCGCATATAACAACGTAAATAAATGGCCCGGCGCACCGAGGAATGGGATGGTAAATATTGGGTATGTATTTTAAAAGCAGCTTGTCCGTTTTCCCTCCTAAGATTGTCACTATTGCCGCCCGGGAATATAATTAGCGGGGCCTATCTTTACGGTATATTTATTATTAAATCGCTTTATGACAGGAGCAAGTAACATCAAAGCTACCCGCAGGGAATGGATAGGTCTTTTGATACTGGTATTACCCACGCTGCTGGTTTCGATGGATATGACCGTCACCTATCTTGCGTTGCCGGTGTTGAGCGCTGCTTTAAAACCTACCAGTGCGGATCTGCTTTGGATAACGGATATTTTTGGTTTTTTAGAGGCCGGCTTACTGGTGGTGATGGGGGCGCTGGGTGATAGGATAGGGCTAAGGAAATTGCTTATATCAGGCGCTTTTGCATTTACAGTGGCATCAGTTTTTGCGGCTTTTTCGCCAACGCCGTTCTGGCTCATCATTGCCCGCGCCGTAATGGGAATAGCAGGTGCAACTTTGTTGCCAACAGTACTTTCGCTGATCCGCAATATGTTTCATGACGATGCCGAGCGCACTTTTGCCATGGGTCTGTATACCACTTGTTTTTCGGCAGGGACAGTACTTGGGCCGGTTATCGGCGGCTTCCTGCTGAGCCATTTTTGGTGGGGGTCTATATTTTTGATGCCTGTACCTATAATATTTATTTTACTTATTACCGCACCTGCCTTACTGCCGGAATTTAAGGACCACGAGGCTAAAGCCCTCGATTTTAGCAGCGCCATATTACTTATCGCGGCAACGCTTTCTGTAATTTTTGGCGTAAAACAAATAGCCCAAAACGGGTTTTCGTGGCTGCCTTTAGTATTCATAGCAGCCGGGTCCGGTCTTGCCGCCCTGTTTTTACGACGGCAAAAATTATTAACCCACCCGCTTATTGATCTTAACCTGTTTCGCATTTCAGGATTTAGCGTTGCACTGGCCGCGCTTTTTATAGGATTGTTCAGTTGGTCGGGCATATTTTTATTTGTGGGGCAGTATTTACAATCCGTTTTGGGCCTCAACTCATTCAATGCCGGTTTGTGGATGCTTCCCGGTGCAATGGGGAGCATATTGTTTTGCATGCTTGCCCCGGTGGCTGTGCGCCGCTTCAGCAGGGGTAAGATGATAGTGGCTGGCTTAACCACATTAGCAATAGGAACAGGCTTGCTTAGCCTGCTAACCACAAGTTCATTGCCTTTGCTGGTAATCGCCACGTTTCTGATGTCGGCGGGCTGCGGGCTAACGGTAACACTGGGGATTGATATGGTAGTCTCCTCCGCGCCGCCAAATAAGGCAGGCGCCGCCGCAGGTATTTCGGAAACCAGTACAGCTTTTGGCGGATCGTTCGGCGTAGCCATACTTGGCAGTATTTATACCGCGCTTTACAGGGGCAAGCTGGCAACAAACTTGCCCGCAGGTGTAAATTCCGGGGATGCTGACACCGCATTAAGTACCATCGGAAGCGCTGCATCTGTCGCAAATAAACTGCAAAACGCCGGGTTGCTTAACCAGGCGCGCGAAGCATTTGTGCATTCATTGCATATCACGGCCGCAATTTGCGCTTTGATCATTGCGGTTATCGTTGTAATGGTCGCAGTGAAAAATAAAAAAGCGGCCTGACAATATCATACAACCGGTAAAAAAGAACTTTTCATACCCGCATTAAGGCCTGTTTTATAGAATATTTTGCTGAAATTTATTGCCGCATCTATTCCATCTAAAATATGAAAAACATTAAGGCTTTTTTTTCCGGCCCGGCAGTAAGTTTGCTGGTTTTATTAAACCTAATATTTTCAATCGTCGGGTTTGCCCAAACTAAGAGCAAAGCCGGGGCAACCGGGGAATGCCTTATCGTGTCGGACATTCACTTTAACCCATTGTACGGGGCACAATTGGATACTGCACTAAAGAAGAAATTGAAAAAGGCCCCGCTTGACGAATGGAAGAAATATTTTGAAAGTTCGGCGGCACAAATGTCCATAAATTCGGGCTTGTTATTTAACGATGCAAACTATGGTGTTTTACGGTCGGCATTAGATAACATGAAGGCCAGGCTGCCGCATCCTGCTTTCATCATCATTGCTGGCGACTTTATCTGGCACGCGGCTACACCGGCTGATTCCGTATTGAAAATGAAAGCCATGCAATTTATTGCCAGGTTGTTTAAAGAACGTTTCCCTGGCGTAACCATTATCCCGGCTATGGGCAATAACGATACCTACGGGCCTGATTACGCATTGCAGGATTCGAAATTTTTAAATGATTTTGCAGACGCCTGGGCGCCAAATCTTCCAAAACATTCGGGTGATGAGCTAAAAGCGCAGGGTTATTATACCTGCACTACCGGCAATTTGAAAGTAATAGCGTTCAATAGCGCTTTGTTAAATAACGGGACGCATTACCCCCAGGCCGGCGCCATGTTAAACTGGCTGCAGGCAGGTTTGGCCGATACCAAAACAAAAAATGTTTGGCTGCTCACCCACATTCCCCCTGGCACCAACGTGTATAACAATACCAGTTTCTGGAATGCTGATTATACCCAAACCTATATCAATACCGTGGTTAAATACTCGCCAAAAGTGAAATTCGGAATTGCAAGCCACACGCATTTTAATGATTTCAGGGTGTTTTATAACCGGGCAAATGAACCGGTTTCGTATATGCGTATTGTGCCCTCGGTTTGTTCAAACCATGGTAACAACCCATCCTTTGAGGTGGCTGAATTTAACAATGCCACCAGCCGGGTAATTAAGGAAACCAATTATTACCTCAATTTGGCTGCTATCTCCAAAGATAAAAGTATAACCCAGGCGGTGTGGGTCGATAGTATTACGTTACCTTCAGGCCTTAAGCTGGATGAAGTCAGCGCCCGCGGCTTTTCGAAATTTATGGATAAGCTGAAAGCTGATCAATCGTGGCGGGCGCTAAATGATTATAAGGAATTTTATACCGTCGGCACCAAAATAGATAGTTCGATAAGGATTAACCGGGTTAACTATGTCAAGTATTTGCAGGCGGATTCGTTGAAGGGGAAGTGAAAGGCAAATATTTCGTCGCGTCCCTCAAAATGATTACGATCACAATCCAGTTCAAAAAGATAAAGCATGTACTTGGAATAGCCATTAATGCAATTAAATTTCCTATTTGAAATGATACGGGGACTAATAGCATAGTCAGGATGGTTATCATTGACAATATGATCCCATGGACATAATAAATTGGCATTGAGAAAATTCGTCCCAAAGGAATAAAGTGTAATGCAACGATCAGGATGTCCACCGGAACTATATATTCAAGATGGTTAAATTTCCATAGCACCATTGGGGCAATGTTAAAGCCAGCAACTTCAATTACTATGATAATGATGAACCACTTCCGCAGTGAGGCTCCCCTTTTCGTTACCTCTTCTGATCTTATAGCCGGCAGCCTCTTCGCTAAACGCAGTGTTTCGAAACTGCGGACAAGCAGCATAATGGTGATCGCAAAAATTATAATGCCGGTGCCTATCGTAAAAAATCCGGAGAGCTTTGCAAAATAAAGGTCGATAAGTGCAAAAAAGACAGTTACCGAAACCAGCCAGATCATTCCGCTCGAACGCCCTATTTGTGCCGCCCTGCTTTGGTGTATAATGTTCATTTCCATTTTTGACTGTTTTTTGTTAGAGATAAAATAATGATGTTTATTTACTAAGCAGGAAATCATCGACTGGCCGTAAAACCACTGTGGATCATCAAACATAGTGAAATGTCCGGACGCATCAATCCTTTTCCGGTAAGAAATAATAAATCGGAAATATAAGATTCCCGTCAGTAAAAATTATAAGGGTGAATTGATGGTTATTATCGATAAGAATTTGATAAAGAAGCAGAGACGCAAA
>Ga0206978_1042_pt2 | contig 10235 bp, 10 predicted proteins | sample Alteio_BWMinCont_21_FD_153477 | JGI IMG/M metagenome (GOLD analysis project Ga0206978, IMG submission 153477) | Enriched cells from forest soil in Barre Woods Harvard Forest LTER site, Petersham, Massachusetts, United States -... | ecosystem: Environmental > Terrestrial > Soil > Temperate forest >...
GGCTAGCGCCTTAAGCTTCGAGAAGGCGCCGAGCGGCAGCCATGCATGCGGCAGGTCTTTGGGCAAATCCTTATCCGCCTGCCCTTCCAGACAAATGACGAAAAACGCGCGGCCGAGTTTCTGGCAAGCCTCAATCAAATGCCGCGGGGCCGATCCGCCGCCGGCGATGATGGCGAGTTTTGGCATGGAGCTTTGGGCGGCGTCGCTCATGGGCGCGCTTTATTCGTCGTCATTCTTCGGCTGACACAAGGCGCGGCTGGCGCGCGCACGGATAAATTCGATCACGCTCGCGATATGTGGCTTATCCTTGTACTGCTCGGCCACATCTTCGACCCGCTCCGCCATTGTTCCCTCCGGCGCAAACAGCATGCGATAGGCGTTACGCAACGCGTGGATATCCTCGCGGCCGAAGCCACGGCGCTCCAGCCCGACCAGATTAAGCCCGGCCAGATGCGCGCGTTCGCCTTTGACCAGGCCATAGGGAATAACGTCGTTCTCGACGCCCGACATACCGCCGATCATCGCATGCGCGCCGATGCGCACGAATTGATGCACGGCCGACAACCCGCCGATAATGACATAATCGCCGAGCGTCACATGCCCGGCCAGCGTAGCATTATTTGCCATCACGACATGATCGCCGATACGGCAATCATGCGCGACATGCGCACCGACCATGAAAAGCCCATGACTGCCGACGCGCGTAATCATTCCGCCGCCTTCGGTGCCGGGATTCATCGTCACATACTCGCGGATCTGGTTATCGCTGCCGATTTCAAGCTTTGATGGTTCGCCTTTGTATTTCAAATCCTGCGGCCGCAAGCCGAGTGAAGCGAAAGGATAAATGACCGTATTAGCCCCGATATGCGTACGTCCTTCGACAACCACATGGGCTATAAGCTGCACGCCATCTTCGAGTGTGACGTCCGGCCCAATGACGCAATAAGGCCCTATGGTCACGCGGGCGCCGATCTTCGCCGCCGGATCGATAATCGCGGTGGGGTGGATGCCGGTTTTCACACCGTTATTCGGGTTTAGTTGTGGTTTCACGCTCGGCATTCGGCACCAGCATCGCGGTATAAACGGCTTCGGCACATAACACTTCGCCAACATAAGCCTCGCCGCGGAATTTCCAAACATTGCCACGCTGACGCTCTTTCTTCACCTTGACATGCAATTGATCGCCAGGCCCGACCGGTTTGCGGAAATAAGCGCTTTCCAGCGACATGAAGTAGACAACGTGGGTATGATTGCTGACACCAGGCAGCGCATCTACCACGAGGGTGGCGGAGGTTTGCGCCATCGCCTCGATGATCAGCACGCCCGGCATGATCGGGTGGCCAGGAAAATGACCCTGAAAGAAAGGCTCATTCGCGGTAACGTTTTTGATGCCGGTGCAGCTTTCGCCATCCACGATATCGATAACGCGATCGATCATCAGCATCGGGTAACGATGCGGGATGCGGGCCATGATGCCTTTGATATCGATGCTTTTGCTTTGGGCCTTGGGCTTATTCATAAAAAGGGACTCCAGTCTTCATCCGGCACTTTAGTTTAATGGCCGAAGCTATGGGCTTTCTATGGTTTTAGCGCGATATGGCCGCTGTTTTCAATAGCCCAGGATAGAGGCCTTTGGGGGATAAAGAAGCCTTATTTGGGACTTTCCTCGGTGTTTTCTTCCTTTTCCTCGGGCGCCATTTTAACCGTTACCTGAGGAAGTTTTGTATTAAGCCGGCTTAAGACCTCATCGGTCATATCGAGCGCTTTGTCCGTCCACAGGACTTGCTGCTTGATCAGAACCAGATTGGCGCCCCGCTCATGCGCAACATCATTGACGATCGCCAGCAAATTGGCGCGCACGGTATTCATGGAATCGCCAAAGGCCTGATCAAGCACCTTGCGCCGGGCCTGCACATGGCGCTCGACAATAGCAAAACGCTGGCGCAATTGCTGCTCACGATCGGTGTAGGCATCGGGCGTCAGTTGATCGCGCGACTTGGCGAGGTCCTGTTCGGCTTGGCTTAAGCCGTTTTCTTCTTTTTCGATTTCGGTTTGGAATTTGGAACGCTGGGTTTCAAGCTGCTTTTGCACGCTGCGCGCAGCTTGCGATTCATCGAGAATGCGCTGTACATCGACAACCACGGCCACCGGGTTTGGCAGCGGCGCGGCGGCGCCGAGCATCAATCCCGCGCATGACAGCAATAAAATCCGGCGGCTGAGGCTGAAGAACATGGATACCTTCGCGTCAGGCAATAACCCAGCCGCGGTCAGAACGAAGTGCCGAAGCTGAAGTGGATATGTTGCAGCTTATCATAGGTTTTGTACAGAATGGGCTCCGCGTAATCCAGTCGCACCGGGCCGAACGGCGAATCCCAGGTGACACCGATACCGGCACTGAGATGGAGGCTTTCGTCATTCGCAACCTGATCGCCGACCGGCGCCTGGCCCAACGGCGCCGAGCCGAGCGTGCCGGCATCAACGAAGAAACGGCCCTTAAGCCCGAATTCAGGCGGGAACGGCGTCGGCGTTTGCAACTCAGCCGTGGCGCGCGTGAAGCGATCGCCGCCGAGAGCATCTTGATTGGGATCAGTAAGATCGCGCGGGCCGATGCCCGCATATTGGAAGCCACGTAGCGTATCACCGCCAACATAGAAACGTTCATTGATCAGAGTCGGCCCACCGAGCCCCCAGATTTCGCCAACCTCGCCCATACCACTGATGACCCACTTATCCGCCAGCGGATAGTATTGCGTGCCGCCAAAGCGCACCCGAGCCCATTTGCGCGAGCCACCGGCGCCGGCGATATCGGTATTCAAATGCGTGATGAATCCTTTGGTGGGATTAAGCTTGCTATCACGCGTATCGTAATCGAGTTCCTGACCGAAGGAGGAAGTCGTCGAGGCCCCCTGCTGATCGATAATGAACAGTGAGGCCGTGCTTGGCACATCATTGATATTATCATAATGGAACGAGTAATTGATTTTTTGCCGCAATTCCTGCGAAAGCGGATAGCCCATGCGCAAGGTGAAGCCGCTGCTCGTCTCGTCATACGAGCTCAAATCCTGATTAAGCGATTGGGTGTGGAACAAATCGACGCCGGCCGACAAATCGCGGTCGAGGAAATAGGGCTCGGTGAAGCTGGTGGTGAATTGCCGTTCGAGGCTCGAAACCGTGACGCCGACGCGCGCATCCTGGCCCTGCCCCATGAAATTGCTTTCATGGATATTGAAATCGCCCAACGGACCATCCGTCGATGAATATCCGGCGCCGATGGAGATTTCGCCAGTCGATTTCTCCTCAAGCTTGACGTTGAGATCGGCGCGATCTGGCTGCGTGCCATCGACGGGCTTCACTTCAGCGGTCTTGAAGAAGTTCAGGTCTTTAAGTTTCTGCTCGGACAAATGCAGCTTGGTGGCACTGAACGGATCACCTTCCGCGAGTTGCATTTCGCGGCGAATGACCTTGTCGGCCGTGCGGGTGTTGCCGCTGACATTGATACGGCCGATATAGACGCGTTCACCCTGCTTGATGTCGTAAGTTATATCGACTCTTTGATCCTCTTTGTGGCGATCAGGCGTCGGCACGATGTTGGCGAAAGCGTACTGCTTATCGCCAAGCACGGTCGTAAGCGCAGTGACGGATTTATCGATTTGGTCGGCGCTGTACCAGTCACCTTTTCTAGTGGTTAGGTATTGACGCAGAGTTTCGGCATCAAGGCCTTTGATCTCGCTTTTGATGTTGATCTGGCCGAATTTATAGCGCGGCCCTTCTTCGACGGTGAAGGTAATGAAGAAATCCTCGCGGTCGGGCGTAAGCTCGGCTACCGACGACAGCACGCGGAAATCGACATAGCCTTCGTTCAGATAAAAGCGGCGCAACAAATCGCGGTCGTAATTCATCCGATCGGGGTCATAATAAGCGGTGTTGGAGAAGAAGCGCCACCAGGCGCTTTCGCGCGTACTGATCGCCTCATGCAGTTCGTCATTATCGAAATGCTCGTTGCCAACGAAATTAATGCTGCGAATGCCGGTGCGTTTACCTTCGGTAATTTCAAACACCAGATCGACGCGGTTTTGAGGCTGTTGGACAATTTTCGGCACCACCACCGCGGCGAAGCGGCCCTGACGGCGGTAGAGATCAAGGATGCGTTGCACGTCACGCTGCACGCGCGGCAGGGTATAAACTAGCCGCGGCTTGAGCTGGATTTCTTTTTCAAGATCATCCTTGGAGATTGCGTCTTCGCCTTCAAAGGTAATGCGATTGATGATCGGATTCTCGGTTACCTTGACCGACAGCACCGAACCTTCCATCTCAATATCGATGTCCTTGAAAAGGCCGGTGGCGTAAAGCGCCTTAAGCGAGGCGTCGATTTTGTCCTGCGTCGCCTGATCGCCCTTGCCGAAAGTAAGGTAGGAGATGACGGTCTCAGGCTCCAGACGCTCCGTACCATCAATATGAATATCGGTGACGGTATCGCCGATGGAAGCAAGCTGTATAAGCGGCGAAGCTGCAACAGCGGGCGCTGTGGGGCTTACGGCTGCCTGCGGCGCACTGGCTACGCGTTGCGCCCAAACCGGCCAGGCGCCAGCCACCATCGGCAGGGCGACAAGAACGGCGAGGCATGTGCGATAAAACCCGCGTTTCGGCATTGAAGAAAGCCAGCCCTGATTCCAGTGAATGACGACTGGCGAGGTTAGGAAATTAGCCCGGAATGCACAAGGTTAATCCGGATTCATTTCGAACCTAAAACGCCGCACAAAATCAGCGGCGCAACACGGCTTTTTAGGAGAAAAGCCCGCGCAAGAAGGAAATAACCTTAAGGTGCACAAGATCGTTCCAGGTGGCGAAGAGCATCAGGGTAACCACCATCGCCGCACCTACATTGGCACCGGCTTCCTGCAAGCGTTGGCTTAACGGCTTGCCGCGCAAACGCTCCGCTAGATAGAAAGCCAGATGCCCCCCATCGAGCAAGGGGACGGGGAACAGATTAATGAGGCCGAGATTGATCGAGATCACGGACATAAACCAGATCAGGGTCACAATCCCCTCCTTGGCGATATTGCCCGACATTTCGGCGATGCGCAAAGGGCCGCCGATTTCTTCCGTTCCGCGCATGCCCATCACCATCTGGCCGATGGCCCTCAACGTACTGGCCGTAAGATTCCAGGTTTCGAGAAAGGATTGTTGGATCGCCTTCAACGGCGGCTGTTTTATATATTCGAGTTTGTTCGCCTTTATTCCGATCTGGCCGATCTTATGCTCACCGCCGAAATTGTCGGTCATCGTGACGATCTCGGGCGTCATGGTGAAGGTCATGGGCTTTTGGTTGCGCTCTACTTCGACAGAAATCGGTGTACCCATGTTAAGCGCGATGGTGCGCTTGATATCTTCAAAACGATCGATGCCCTGCCCGTCAATGGCTGTGATGCGATCACCCGCTATAATACCGGCCTTGGCAGCGGCCTTGCCTTCGACAACCTCGCTAACTTCGGCCGGCGTAAAAGGTTGGCCGTTGAAGACGAACAAAAGTGCGAGCACCAAAATAGCGAACAGATAGTTTGATGCCGGCCCGGCGACGATGACGGCCATGCGCTTGTTAACATCCTGATGAAAGAAGGAGACCCTTTTTTGCTCGGCGGTCATGGTGTGTACAGATGCATCGGGCGTACTGGCAGCACCGGCGTCGCCATACATTTTTACGTAGCCGCCGAGCGGCAGCCAGGACACTTTCCACCGCGTGCCGTGCTTATCGGTCCAGCCGAAAATCTCATGACCGAAACCGAGCGAAAACGTTTCAATTTTGATGCCGCAGCGCCGGGCAACCCAGTAATGGCCATATTCATGCACGAACACCACCACGCTGATGACGGCGATGAAGGGAACAATATAATGAATCACAAGATTGAAGATGTTTTCCATATTGTCCTTCCGGCTGAACGGGGTTTCAATTTAGTCCCAGGATTATGAACGGGGAATTAATTAATACCGCAAAAAATCTAGCGCGTAAAAACAATAGTTTATCGGGATGACATTTGTTCTTTAGCATAAGCCCTGGCCGCATGGTCGGCTTCACGTAGTACATCAAGATCGGTTAATAAAGTCGCAGGCGCGGAGTCCAGTATAGCTTCGTTTATGCGCTCAATATCGAGGAAACCGATTTTCTTATCGAGGAAAGCCTGCACAGCAACTTCGTTGGCGGCATTCAGCATGGCCGGCGCAACGCCGCCTTTTTTCATTGCTTCGCGTGCGAGACGCAGTGCTGGAAATTTTCCGGCATCTGGCTTTTCGAACGTGAGTTGACCGAGCGCGGCCAAATCAAGCTTCGCCGCAGGCGTTTGCATGCGATCGGGCCATGCTAATGTATAGCCGATGGGCGTGCGCATATCGGGCGTACCCATCTGCGCGAGCACAGAACCGTCTTCATATTCTACCATGCTGTGAATGACGGATTGCGGATGCACCAGCACATCGATTTTCTCGGACGGCATTTGAAACAGAAAATGCGCTTCGATAATCTCGAGCGCCTTGTTCATGAGCGTGGCGCTATCGATCGAGATTTTGGTGCCCATGTTCCAGACCGGGTGTTTGACCGCCTGCTCCGGTGTAACTTGTGACATTTCGGTGCGCGACATGGTGCGGAACGGACCGCCGGAGGCCGTGAGAATAAGGCGAGATATAGATTCGCGGCGCTCAAAGTCGAAAACCTGCCAAATCGCGTTATGCTCGCTGTCGACCGGAAGCAGTTGCGCGCCGGCATCAGCCACCAGCTTCATCATCAAAGGACCGGCGCACACAAGCGTTTCCTTATTGGCGAAAGCAACGATTGCACCGCGTTTCGCAGCCGCCAAAGTGGATGGTAACCCGGCGGCGCCGACAATTGCGGCCATAACCCAATCGCTGGCGGCTTCTGCCGCTTCAACGACCGCTTGGGCGCCCGCAGCCGCGGCAATGTTGGTGCCGGCCAATGCGGCTTTCAGAAATTCATATTTGCTTTCATCGGCGATGACGGCGAGCTCCGGTTTAAGCAACCTGGCCTGCTCGATAAGTTTTTCGACATTCGTATGGGCGCTCAGCGCGACAACTTCATATTTCTCCGGCGCGCACGAAATGAGGTCGATCGTCTGACACCCGACCGAGCCCGTCGAACCCAAAATGGTAACGCGGCGACGCGATGATGATGCTGGTATTGTTTTCTCGGATTTGATCTTAACAACGCTCATCACAACGCTCATTTCATTGGAATTTTATAACTCTACCTATCACCATCCGGCACTTTTGCCTAATACGGCTTCAAATAAGGCAAGCACCACGGCAGCCGCAACAAGTCCATCAATGCGATCGATCATGCCGCCATGGCCGGGGATAAGCTGACCACTGTCCTTTACGCCGGCGCGGCGCTTGAAGATGGACTTTCCCAAATCGCTAGCCTGCGCAACGCCGGCAAGAATAAGGGACAATATTATGGCCATGAAAGGCCGCCCCATGCCAAAAATTTCTGCCACAATCAAACCGGAGATCGCCGCCAGCGCTATTCCGCCAATAAGACCGGCCCAGGTTTTTTTCGGACTAATGAGCGGTGCGAGTTTGGGTCCCCCTATTAAATTACCTGCCGCGTAAGCGCCAATATCGGTACCCCACACCACGGCGAGCAGAAAAAAGGAAAGGGCCCTGCCGTGGTCCGGTATCGCGCGCAGCCACACCAGCGAAAATCCGCCGGCTGCCAAACACAGAAAACCAGGCAATAATCCGATAGCCGCTTCACGATTAAAATCGTCTTGCATCGTCCAAAGAAACAGATCGAGCCCAAGAAAAATAAGAAAGGTTACAATCATCACCGGCGACGGCCGTAACGCCGAGGCTGTGATCGCGAATAGCAGAACGAAAGCGACGACTTTCACATGCAGTTGGGGGATGGAGACCAACGTCAACCACTCCTGCATAGCCAGCATCACGCAAAGAAGGACGGCCGCCGCGTAGAGAACGCCGCCGATATAGGCTAGCAGCAAAACCACCGGCGCCAGGATCAGGGCCGATTTCAGGCGCAATTGAAGGTTGGCGGTATCGAGGGACATGATCCTCAAGCGCGGTGGCTGGTCGTACCATAGCGCCGTTCACGGCGCTGGAATTCGTCGATCGCTTGCGCGAGATGCTCACCAGAAAAATCGGGCCACAGAATATCGAGAAACAAAAATTCAGCATAGGCGGATTGCCACAACAGAAAATTCGAGATGCGTTTTTCGCCGCTGGTCCGGATGACGAGATCAGGATCCGGCATACCCCCGGTCGACAGAAACGATTGCATCACATGCTCATCAATCGCTTCGGCTTTCAATTCGCCGCGCTCGACAGCTTTGGCAAGCCGCTGCGCGGCGGCGGTGATTTCCTGCCGTCCGCCATAGCTGAGCGCCAAGGTCAGCGTCAGCGCTTTATTATCTTGTGTGAGCCCTTCGGCATGATTGATGAGATCAACGATATCAGGCGGCAATTTTCCGCGTTCGCCGATCACTTTGATGCGCACACCTTCCTTGTGAAGAACAGCCAGTTCGCTGCGCAGATAAAAGCGCAAGAGCTGCATGAGTTCGCCAATTTCTGCAATCGGCCGGCGCCAGTTCTCGGACGAGAAACTATAGAGGGTAAGATGACTGACCGGCAATTCGCGCGCCGCCTTCAGCGTGCGCCGTACCGCTTCGATGCCTGCCCGATGGCCCATCGTCCGCGGCAAGCCGCGCGATGCCGCCCAACGCCCATTGCCATCCATGATGATGGCAATGTGGAGTTTGGAAAGTTGCTCGGCTTCGCTCATACGTGCGTGATCTCTTTTTCTTTGCTGGCCAGCGCTTCGTCGATCTTTTTGATCGTTTCGTCGGTGAGCTTTTGCACTTTATCGCTTGCCGTTTTTTGCTCGTCTTCCGACATCTTGCCGTCGCTTTTGGCCTTTTTCAGGGCATCCATGCTGTCGCGGCGGACATTGCGCACGGCGACGCGCGCCTGCTCGGCAAACTTGCCTGCTATTTTGGCCAGTTCCTGGCGGCGTTCCTGGCTCAGCTCCGGCACCGGCACGCGCACCAACTGGCCATCGGGCTGCGGATTAAGACCGAGGCCAGCATCGCGGATCGCTTTCTCGACTGATTTCACAAGACCGGAATCCCATACCTGCACAGTCAGCAAGCGCGGCTCCGGCACCGCAACGGTGCCGACCTGATTAAGCGGCATCGAGCTGCCATAAGCATCGACCTGAATTTTATCGAGCAGGCTGGTCGAAGCGCGCCCCGTGCGCAATCCGCCGAACTCCTTCTTCAGCGAGTCCAACGCGCCATCCATCTTTTGTTTGGTTTGGTTGAGGTCCATGATTAATACCTTTCAATGCTGCACCCTGAAAATAGCACAAAAGCGCTAACCGGCAAGGGATTGATCGGGCAATGAAAGTATTTAAGGGTTTTGATTTTGCACTCACTTAGCCTTAATATCCGCCATTATTAAGGATGAAATGGATTGGCAACTTCTATGATTAGCGCATGGCGAACATTAGCAGCGGGTTTGTGTTTATCCGGTTGTGTGAGTGCGCCTCCCGATTTTTCGGCTCCGTACCAGCTGGCGCCGATGCCATATCCTTACGGCTGGCAACCCGGGTTTTCTCCACCCCAACGGCCGCCGTCACTCTATCCGCATACCGATTGCTTTATCTTTAACGGGAGTAATACTTGTACCAGCAGCTCCGTGCCGTCTGCATCGCCGCCAGCCATACTCCCCGCCCAACAAAACCTGAAATCTTGGTTGGACGGTCAAATGGAAACATTCCGCCGCTCTTGCGCCATTCCGGAAAACACCACGCCTTCTTACGCCAAAGCCAAAGAATGCCTGCCAATTTACTGGGGCGTATGCGGGCATAGCGGAGTGGGAATGACGCCAGACGTTTTCAGGAGAGCGCACGAATTTTGCAACGAGAATGGCATTACGATGCTTCAGCTCACAACAATTCTCAAAGGACCTACAGGTTCCCAGACTTCACCACCCATGCTACAATTCCCGTAATCCCCTCTTGCTTTGCATAACATCGGCGAAAAAATCTGATCATACGGTTTCAATATCCAATTGAAATATGAAAGCCGGGCTTTTCTAGAGACTTAAAATCATCCCTCAATAACCGTAAACTTTCCCTTGCCTTGCATCACGTCAGCGAAGCCGCCATGGGTAAAAATTGAAAAAACCAGAATTGGAATTTTGCTTTGGCGCGC
>Ga0206978_1233_pt1 | contig 10128 bp, 10 predicted proteins | sample Alteio_BWMinCont_21_FD_153477 | JGI IMG/M metagenome (GOLD analysis project Ga0206978, IMG submission 153477) | Enriched cells from forest soil in Barre Woods Harvard Forest LTER site, Petersham, Massachusetts, United States -... | ecosystem: Environmental > Terrestrial > Soil > Temperate forest >...
CACTTTGCGGTACCTTGAAGTATAAATTTAGTCGGCATAATATAGGATTTGGCTAAAGGTAACTATTTGATACCGGTTAGCAATATAAAAGCCTCCAGATATTAACCTGGAGGCTTTGCAGCTTCGGACTTTACTGACTTGTTCCCGGCCATATCAGTAAAAAGCATGGGATTATTATGGCAGCCACTGCGAATTGAGTACTATGTTTCTGATGTTGAAACGCAGTCCATATATCTTATCATTGATTTCAATGGCATGTTCACCCACGATAAGGACTGGTACAAAACACTAACTGAAATGCTGGGATAACAAATAAGGTATTGAGATTAAGCCCGGTAGGGGAGACTTTAGCTGCCGTCCCTAATATAAATTTCAATCTCTTAATGAACCTCTACCTCCAAACCGGCACCTCAATGTAACTATCGTTATACCATTTCACCTGTAATGGCTCGCCGGCATCCTTAACGGTTTCAGTGCTTACATCTTTGCCGGTGCCATAATTTACCTGGTTATCCTGGCTTTTATTAATGCTTAATACAATAACTATCCGGCTGCCGGCGCTTATTTTCCGGCTCGTAAAATAGCTGTTTATAAAGGGGATGGTTGTTATTTGTCCCGGCTGCAATAGTTTTCTTACGCTGTGGTCGGCAGCGTAGCTGGCCCGGCCCATAAAGTAGCTCAGGTAAAAATATTTGCCGTCGGGCGTTTGCTCATACAGGTTAATGTTATAGTCGAAATCCTTTTTGTTGATAGCCGCCTTTATTTCGCCAAGGAAGCACCCGTTAATGGTCAACGACTTTTTTACCGGTTCGCTCGTGAAAACCAGGCCATTGCTTTTGTCCAGCTTATTATAAATAATGGTATCGGCATGGTAAAAGGTGTTCGAGGTCTTCCTTTCGGAGAAATCGACAGTTTCGGTGAGGAATTCCTTTTTCGATGGGTTTTGACTGTCGAGCAGGTAATGGTCGCCTGATTGCTGGTTACTTAAATAAAACCGCAGCGTATCATTGTTCATTTTTGCCAGCGATGGCTTGTGCAGCCACTCATTGCTGCCCATCACCTCGTAATTTACTTTATCCTTTAAGATATCTGGCTTTTTGCCGCCTTTGAGGATATAGTCAAACCATTGGAAAATAATTTCGTGGATATGAATATTTGCGACAGGGTCGATCTGGTATCCGGCTATAACGGGGTCAGGATCCGGGATGCTGATGAAGCCCTGGGAGCCATAATGGCTGAAAGGCCCAATGATTAAATAGTGGTTTGCGTTTTTATTGTATTTAAGATGCTCCCTGTAATAATACAATGCCCCAACCTGGCCGCCGTCGTAATACCCTGTGGTAGTTAATACCGGGATATTGATCTGTGCGAAATTCTGCTGATAAGGGATCATGTTTTGCCAGTATTTGTCGTACGACGGGCGTGCTACCCAGCTTTGAAATATTTTATTGGCGCCGCGCCCCGTCAGGCTGTCCAGCCTGTTATAGGCCTTGCCTTGCGTATAATATTTTGCGTTTACCGAATCCCAGCGGGCTGTATTATTATAATCTGTGACGTCTAAAAACTTTGTGTTAGTTACATAGTATATCCACGGGAATACAAAGCTTTCGAAAACATTGTTCATCATGGGCACATCAAGCCCTGGCGCGGCTGACGCAGCGGGCACAATGGTTTTCAAGGCAGGATGCAAGTGTTTCGCCGCTGCCCACTGGGTAAAACCATTATAGCTGCCGCCGTACATCCCCACCCTGCCATCGCTCCACGACTGCTTCGTGATCCATTCGATCACGTCATAACAATCGTCGCCGTCATGCTCGTAGGGAACAATTTCATTTGGGCTAAAACGCTTGCCGCGCGTAAACGCTATCATCCCGATGTAGCCGCGGGCCGCGTCGTCCCTGGTAATATCGTATATGGCGCCGGTGTAAATGGTGAATTGCAAAATCACGGGCAAGGGCTTGGTAACGCCTTTGGGGCGCACCACAATGGCAGAAATTTCGGCGCCATCCCTGGTTTTTATCAGGATGCTATCCTGCACAATATAACGTCGGGCGTCATCTTCCCTTATCAATGGCCTGCTTAACGGCTGTATTTCCCTGAAAACCTGCAGTACCATATAGTCTTTACAGAGGCCAATAGCGGTATTCATATCAAGGCTATCTTTTTTCTGCGCACCAGCTAACGACTTATCAAAATTGCTTTGCAGCCCTGGAATACCATTAGGGGCAAAGAATGAAGAAGCAATATGCAACGCGGCTTTATCGTCCAACGGATTAAAAAGATTGCGAAACAAGCCACGGTACACGTCGGCAAATGCCTTACCAGAGGCTGCCTGGTCTATTTTTGCTTTTGCATATAGTTCATACTGGCTATACAGCAGGTAGGAGTATTGTGGGTCGCCTGCCTTCGAAATGTCTCGCAATGAGGCGATTGTTTCAATCGCGCCACCATATTTTCCCGCAAGTATTTGCAGCCGGAACAGGTTATCAAGGTCGGCCCGCTGATCGCCCTGCCTCTTATATTTTGACAAAACTTCATCAGCTAAATGGGGCATTTCTTTCGCCAAAGCAAGGCTGTCGCCAGCGTTTATTTTTGGAAAATAAACCTGTTGCGCGATGCAATAATGTGCGGTTATCAGGCATAGCAATGCCATACAGATGATTTTTCTGTTCATGATCTTTATTTTTTATCTGTTTTTTGCGATTATGTCCGTTTCATATTCTTAAACCTTACCGACTGCCGTTCGGATACTTTGACCACATCGCCGGTGCTCAGCGTTATGTTCAGCCGGCCATTGCCAGCCACGGCTATATTTTGGATGAATTGCATATTGATGATCTGCGCCCTGTTTATCCTGAAAAAAATAGCCGTATCCAGTTTTTCCTCCAGCTGGTTGAGTGAGCTTTTCAGGAACACTTTTTTCCCTTCAAAAAAAAGCCGGGCATAATTATCCATCGACTCAATCAAATACACTTTGTCCCAGCTTACAAAGTAGTATTGCTGCCTGTCCTTAACAAATATTCTGTCGGCATGCTGTTTCACTATTTTCGACCGCACCTGTTCAACGGCCTTCGCAAACCGTTCTTCGCGGATAGGTTTCATCAGGTAGTCGAGCGCGCTCACCTCGAAAGCCTTGACTGCATACTGATCGTACGCGGTAGTAAATATCACTTGTGGAACTTTATCAAGCGATTCCAACAGATCAAACCCCGATTTTTCGGGCATTTGTATATCCAAAAATATAAGGTCGGGATGCAGTGATTCAATTAATGCCCTGGCTTCGTCGGCGTTCCTGGCTTCGCCCGCTATTTCGAAGTCCGGGAAACTGTCGAGCAGCCGTTTCACCTCGTCCCTCGCAGTACGCTCATCATCAATAATAATGATCCGTATCTTTTTCATGCCTGTTGGATGGTTATTGTGGCCGTTACAGTATTAACGCCCTGGTTAATAATTGCGAAGCCGGCTCTCCCTTTGTATTGCAGCATCAGCCGTTCCCGCAGGTTTTTAAGTCCTAAGCCTTCGTGCAACGGGGCAGGACTAAACTCCCCGGGATTTTGAACGCTTATTTTGATCAGATCACCCGCCTGCATGATTTTTATGTGAATAAGGCCACCGTCTTTTTGTTTGGCAATGCCATGTTTAACAGCATTTTCAACCAAAGCCTGTATACCAAAACGGAGGATCAGGGCATTGCTTAAACCTTGATCTATGTCTGTGCTAAATTGCAGCCGCTCTTCAAACCGCAGTTTCTCCAGCTCAAGGTAATCTTTAACCAGGCTAACTTCTTCGCTTATTTTCGCTAATTGTACATCGCGGCCGTAGAGGGCGGTGCGCAGCAGGTCCGATAACAAGTCTATGGCCCTCCGCGCCAATTTTGGGTTTTCGATAACAAGTGCCTTTATATTATTTAATGAATTGAACAGGAAATGCGGGTTTAGCTGGGCCGATAAATTATTTAACTGCGCATCCCTGGTGATGAGTTCAAGCCTTGCGTTTTCTTTTGCGATATTGATCTCCCGCTGTGCGTAATGGTATAAATGATAGGCCAACAGCCAAATTGACATCAGCCTTATCCCCGCCATAAACATCACAAGTTTGTTTGCCTGGAAAAATACTGAAAACGGGGGCGTGTATTCGGGTGATATCCACCTGTTAAAAAGATATACCTTGACTGAAGTTACCAGCAAATAAACCGTGCCCATTATAATAATGGCCGGGATGATACGCCGAAGGAGCTGGCTTAGATTTAGCCGCTGCCAGTTATGCCTTAATGCGAAATTGCGGTATAAATGGGTAATCAAAATGTAAAGGGCAACATCAGAAAGAAATTGCAGCAGGCCTATCAAATAATTGTAGTGCTGCCCGCTGAACCCGATATACCCCCAATAAAGTGATGCCACAGACCACCCAATGAGCTGGCATTTCCAGTAAAGCGATATGTTAAAATTTTTCTTCAAAACTGTATTTATTGATCAAAGCAACAAAAACTAAGCTGAACTTAAAACATAAAGTACATGAACGGGGCATTTAAGGGACAAATGTGATTTAAAACCGGGATGAAGATAAAAATGTGTTAAAAATTGTTAATCAGATCCGATTTCATGTCAACTTCAGAATCGGGCTGTAATATTGTATAATAAATCCGTGAGGAACACGTATAAGTATTCATTATGAAATTATTGACCGCTTTTTTTATCCTTAATTTTTTTGCGACCGTTAATTGGCTTGGTGATTTTAATGAAGCTACAACCGAAGCCGCTAAAACACATAAACTGATACTGATAAATTTTTCAGGATCAGACTGGTGCGGCCCGTGCATAAGGGAGCGAAAAGAAATATTGGAAAATGCCACGTTTGAAAATTATGCCGGCGACCATCTTATTTTGGTAAGGGCCGATTTTCCACGTCAAAAGAAAAACCAGTTAAGCAAGGAGCAAACCCAGCGCAATGAGACTTTAGCTGATAAATATAACCCTGAAGGCAAATTCCCATACACACTCCTGGTTGATGAACACGGCAAGGTATTGAAAGATTGGGATGGTTTTCCGAACGAGTCACCGGAAGCCTTTGTTGAGCAAATCGCCTCATTTACCAGCGGCGGGAATTAGTGTAAAGACTTTCGTCTTTACACTAAACGTCAAACATCTTGGCTTCCTCCATTGATCATATCCGAAACTATCCCTTTGCTGTTTTTGCGTTCAGCCAGGAATACGCCGCCAAGGTGAAGGACAATAAAGCCTAATATTAAGTACATGCAAAAACCATGTACATCTTTTACCGAATGCCTGATTGATTTAAACGGCGCCATGGCATCCTCAAAGGCCAGGAATAGCCCGGTGATCACCATGATGAACAACAATATATAAAATATGGCATAAAGGAGCTTTACAGTAAGTTCATGCATGGCTTCCTGCCGGTTCTTTTTAACAGTATTGAATTGAATATAAGCACTTTTTAACCTGCGGATAAATTTTTGATCGGCCAGTTGAAAAATCTCCAGCAACAGCCTGAATAAAAGCAGGCCCGCTAAACAATAGCCAAAGTATTTGTGCACGTCCCAAACACTGTCGCCAAGCGCATGGGCTACTGAGTTGGCCTGGTCATTGGTTACACTTGCCCCTGCTTTTTGAAGTTCATCTTTTACCAGGCCGGCGGTGCCCCTTTGGTCGGTGATGGTAGAATTGATCAGTACCGTTATCAGCGAGCCACTAATGACTATCGTATTTAACCAATGCCACAAACGCAGCGGCGCCGAATTTTTTTTAATTTGATGCGGGGGTTTTACCTCCCTGCGCACTGGTTCTGTTATAGCCATTATTAATTGATTTTATTAAGATCCGACACCCCCCAAATAGATACCTAAAAGAAATACGATCCCGCCACCTACAATTACCTGCAAAATAGTTTTAAGCAACGGGGTCTTCATAAACCTATAGCGGATAAACGCTATAGTAAGCAATTCGAATACCACAACAGCATAAGCCAGGTGCAGCGCGTATTGTAAGTTGTTTATTAAAAATGGCAAGGTGTGCAGCATGCCGCCGATTGACGTTCCAAGTGCGGTGATACCGCCCCTCACAATTGGATTACCGCGCCCGGTTACTGTACCATCATCCGAGAGTGCCTCAGCAAGCCCCATGCTGATCCCGGCGCCCAGTGAAGCCGCTAATCCAACATAAAAAGCTTTTATAGGCTGGCCGGTTAATCCTGCTGTAGCGAAGATAGGCGCCAAAGTTGAAACTGACCCGTCCATGAGGCCGAGCAGGCCCGGCTGTACCTTCTGAATAACAAATATTGCCCTTTGCTTTTCCGGCATTTGGATAATGAACTTGATTTTTTAAAATTATGAACTTAATTTGAAGTAATTCTGTAGTAACAGCATTTTATTGCGTGTTTTAAATCATGGCATTTTCTACAGAATTCCTTCAATTTCAAACATTATGTTTGATAAAAAAACCTATGAAACTCCTGATCATAGAAGACGAGCAAGCGCTCAGGGACAATATAACCCACTACTTTAATGACGATGGTAATATTTGTGAAAGCTGCAGCAGCTTACTTGGTGCAATTAACAAACTGTCAAATTACGATTACGATTGTGTTTTACTGGATATAGGCTTGCCTGATGGCGATGGATTTGCTATTTTGGAGTACCTTAAGGCGCAAATGAAAAACGAAGCAGTGCTCATCATCTCGGCAAGGAATTCCCTGGACGATAAACTGAAGGGGCTTAATATAGGCGCAGACGATTATTTAACAAAACCTTTTCACCTTGCCGAACTTAAAGCCAGGGTAGTTGCAATTTACAGGCGAAAGGCCTTTAACAGCAACAATAAGCTGGTTTTTAATGAAATTGCTATCGACCTGTTGGGCAGGTCGGTTGATGTGAACCAAATACCCGTGACCCTTACCCGGAAGGAATATGACATGCTGCTGTATTTTATCGCCAATAAGGGAAAAGTGATCTCGAAAAATGCACTTGCTGAACACCTTTGGGGGGATGAAATGGATATGCATGATAACTTTGATTTTATTTATACGCATATCAAAAATCTCCGGAAAAAACTCCTTGAGGCTACCGCCAATGATTATCTCAGGTCAATTTATGGGATAGGTTACAAATTCAGCCCGCAATGAAACTGTCGGCGCATTATAGTAAAGCAAGCATCATCATAACAATATCCGTTTTGTTAGTAGGGGCAGTGGTCTACTTTTTTGCGATAAATTATATTGCCGACAACCAACTCAACAGCGATTTGACAGAAGAGATCGGGGAAGTTATTGAGTATGTAAATTTCCACGGCCAATTGCCAAAACCAGTTGATTTTGATGAAGATCAGACAAGCTTTGTAAAAACAAATCAAACCTATGTGCCAACAAGGTTTTTTGATACGGTTTATAAGAACCCAAAAGAGAAAAATCCTGAAGCAGGGCGCGCAATAGCCGGCTTAATTTCATTAAAAGGCCAGCATTATATCACTACCATCACGGTATCAAGGGAAAGTACCGAAGATTTGCTACAGATCATCGGCGCCATTACCCTTGCATTGTCGATTGCTTTGCTTGTAATACTTTTGATTACCAACAGGTACATTTTAAGCGGCTTATGGCGGCCGTTTTACGATACCGTAAATGCATTGAAAGCTTTCAATATTTCCGACAGCAAAAGGCTCCACCTTAAGCATAACAAAGTTGATGAGTTTAATGAGTTGAACCGGGTGGTTGAAACTATGGCCTCGAGAGTAAAAAGTGATTACCAGCACCTGAAACACTTTACCGAAAACGCCTCGCATGAAATGCTGACCCCATTAGCTGTAATTACAGCTAAGCTTGACACGCTTATACAGGATGAAACCCTGAAGCCTGAACAATTTGAGCAGATCAATGATATTTACTCAGCCGCAAGCAAACTTTCAAGGCTTAACCAGTCGTTACTGTTGCTGGTTAAAATAGAGAACAACCTGGTTGATGATGCCGAGCTACTGAGCCTGGACGGGCTGATCAGCCAGAAGATAAGGCAGTTTAATGAACTGCTATTAACAAAAGATATTAATGTAATTGAACACCTGGAGGAAAAAGAAATTACCGCCAGCAAATATTTGGTCGACATCCTGCTTAATAACCTGTTCAGCAATGCCATCAGGCATAATACTGATCACGGCCAGGTTATTATAACGCTAACCGCCAATAAATTTATTTTCCAGAATACCGGCTCTGAAAACCCGCTTAATGATAAAAGATTATTTGAGCGTTTTCAAAAAGGGCAAAAATCCGAGGGCACCGGCCTGGGCCTTACTATCGTCAAAAATATCTGCAATTTATATCATTGGGACATTGCTTATTCCCATGAAAATGCATTTCATACCTTTTTGATCACATTCTAACACGCCAGTTTTAAATCCCGGTTATAAAAAAATGGGGAAATACGATTTTACTATCCCCTGTTCCGCTTCCCACCAATTCCCCAAACTGTGTATTTCCCGAACCGCTTTATAAAAAATTGAAAATCGCGTCAATACTCGCTCAAGCTTTATTAACAAAAAAAAGTAGTGTTTAAATGGCAAAAACAGCATATCTATACTGAAACAGTTTATCGGGATGCTGTTTAAGCCCTGCAGCAATGCCCGCATCGCACCTGGATAAGTGTAGTGGAATGATTATTGAATTTGTTAAACAATAAACGTTAAAAATTATCCATCATGAGTATTTTTAATTGGCTCGGGATAGCTCTGATGGCTGCTCCCGTATTTTTTATTATTAAAACAAGCATTGGAATGATCAAGGACAAAAGAATAAACTAATTTGATTTAAACTTTTACCTTATCAAGCCTTGAATTTCAGTCCGCTAACGCGCCGGGCTACTGCAGCTAAATATCGGCGGCCCTCCGAACGTTGCTTTACTCCGGGGGCAAGTTCGCATTAAAATTATTTAAAGTTCAATTAGGTGGCACCTACGGAGCCTGAATAAGTTGGTTAAATTATTTCTATAAACACGTGACTCCGCTGGAGTCGAAACAACCAATATTATAAACAGCAAAAGCGCTCCAGAGGAGCATCGTGTTTATAGAACCAGACAAGTAAATTCAAGCCTGCTCCGTTACAATCTTAAATCCCGTAAATCTTAGTTCATACAAAGTAAACAATTGTAAATAATCGCTATTTTTACCCATCACCAATTATAAAACCGGGTAAATTATGGCAGCATCATTAAGGATCTATAAGATCACCGTGCAAATAATTACTGTTTGCATCACCTGCTTTTTGCAGGCCTCTGTAAAAGCGCAAAGCGATACCCCCAAATTTAAAGTTATAGCCTTTTATACCGGCAGGGACGACAAGGCGCATATCAGTTTTATGCACGAGGCAAACCAGTGGTTCCCTAAAATGGCCGCTAAATACCATTTCGCTTATGATTCCACCAAAAACTGGAGCAATATGAATGCGGAGTTCCTGTCGCATTACCAGGTGGTGGTGTTTTTAGATACCCGGCCCGACGACCCTGCCCAGCGCGCGGCATTCCAGAAATATATGGAGAATGGCGGGGGCTGGATGGGCTTTCACTTTGCAGGATTCGCACTTACGCCCTCAGAATTTCCACAGAACTGGGACTGGTACCATAATACATTTTTAGGAGCGGGGCAGTACGTGAGCAATACCTGGCGGCCGGTATCAGCTATCCTTGATGTGGACCGGAAATTCCCGGCAACCAAGCACATGCCGAAAAAATTTACAACCGCGCCCAGCGAATGGTACCGGTGGGAGAATGACCTGCGTAAAAACCCAAACATACAAATACTTTGCTCCATCGATTCAGCCAGTTACCCGCTCGGCACAGGCCCCAAGCTCCACGAGATATGGCACAGCGGCTATTACCCCATTGTTTGGACAAATAAGAACTATAAAATGATATACTTCAACTGGGGCCATAACGATATGGACTACGAACATAAATACGATAACACCACCCGGACGCTATCGTCTACATTCAGCAGCCCTATGGAAAATAAATTGATTGTTGACGCTTTGCTTTGGTTGGGTACATCAAAGAAAGGTGGATAATACCGTTAATTTGTTGATTATAAATGAATTACGCGCACCTGAAGTTGTTTAAAATTCCCTGGTTGAAAA